>Ga0209475_10000347_pt1 | contig 112262 bp, 64 predicted proteins | sample tdDd471_FD_187128 | JGI IMG/M metagenome (GOLD analysis project Ga0209475, IMG submission 187128) | Marine sediment microbial communities from the Atlantic coast under amendment with organic carbon and nitrate - tdDd47.1 (SPAdes)... | ecosystem: Environmental > Aquatic > Marine > Coastal >... | reverse complement strand
ACGTTGTCGGTTTGGAGAAGTCGGGGCCCCTCTTCCGCCTCCGCCTCCTCTTCCGCCTCCGCCTCGGAGGACTCTGCCCCGACCTCCCTGGATGTCCTTCGACCCACACATGAGTCAGGAGACCCTTTTTTTTCGGGGGCAGGTGACCGGCTCCGACGGCGGCTTCGGCGTGATTCCAACGCCTTCCGCGCGCCTCCCGGCCGCGCGTTGACGGTCGCCCGGGGCCCGCGTATCAAGGGGCAACCCGGAGGCCCCCATGGCTGTGTATCGTCCCCCGGAGGGGCGCGTCTCGAACCCGCACGTCCCGCTCGGGGACCGGCGAGACGGCCCCTTCTACGGCAAGAGCATCATCTCCGTCCGGCAGTTCGCCCGCGATGATCTGGACTACGTGTTCGGCGTCGCCCGCGAGATGCGCGAGATGGTGTCGCGGATCGGCTCCTTCGACCTGCTCAAGGGCAAGATCCTCGCCAACCTCTTCTACGAGCCGTCGACCCGCACGGCCTCGTCCTTCTTCGCGGCGATGGAGCGCCTCGGCGGCAGCGTCATCCCCATCAACGAGGTCCACTACTCCTCGGTGTCCAAGGGTGAGGTGCTGCCGGACACCATCCGGACCCTCGAGTGTTACGCCGACGCCATCGTGCTGCGCCACCCCCAGGTCGGGGCCGCGGCGCAGGCCGTCGAGGTCGCGCAGAAGCCCATCATCAACGCCGGCGACGGCGTCGGGGAGCACCCGACCCAGGCGCTGCTCGACCTCTTCACCATCCTGAGCGAGCTCGAGCGCGTCGACGGCCTGACCATCACGATGCTCGGGGACCTCAAGTTCGGGCGGACCGTGCACTCCCTCGCGCGCCTCCTCGCGCTCTACGACGTGAAGATCAACTTCGTGTCGCCGGACATCCTGAGGATGCCGCGAGAGCTCGTGACCGAGCTCGACGCCCACGGGGTCACCCTGACCGAGCACGACCGCCTCGACGCGGTGCTCGGCGAGACCGACGTCCTCTACGTCACCCGCGTCCAGAAGGAGCGCTTCGAGGACGCGGCGACCTACGAGAGCGTGCGCGGCTGCTACGTCATCACGCCCGAGACCCTGCTCGGGGCGAAGGACCGCATGGTCGTCATGCACCCGCTGCCCCGGGTCGGCGAGATCGCGATGGAGGTCGACAAGGACCCGCGCGCCGCCTACTTCCGCCAGATGGAGAACGGCATGTACGTGCGGATGGCGGTCCTCGCGATGGTCCTCGGCAAGGCCTGAGGCGATGGGAGCGAGCTTCTTCGAGCGGCTGACGGCCCGCGCTCGCGCCGCCGACACGCTGCTGTGCGTCGGGATCGACCCGCGGCCGGGCGAGCTCCGTGAGGACAGCGCCGCCGCCGCCGCGGAGGCCTCCGTCCGGCTCATCGCGCAGACGGCGCCCTATGCGGCCTGCTACAAGCCGAACGCCGCCTTCTTCGAGCGCTGGGGCGCGGCCGGCATCGACGCGCTCCGGGTCGTCATCCACGCGGTCCCGGACGACATCCCGGTCCTGCTCGACGTCAAGCGCGGCGACATCGCCTCCACCGCGGAGGCGTATGCCAGCGCCGCCTTCGACGCGCTCGGCGCCGACGCGGTCACGGTCAGCCCGTATCTCGGCGGTGACGGCGTCGCCCCGTTCTCGCGGCGCGCCGACCGCGGCGTCTTCGTGCTGTGCAAGACCTCGAACCCCGGCTCGGCGGACCTCCAGGACCTCCCGGTCGCCGGCTCCCCGACGCTCCGCGTCTTCGAGCGTGTCGCCGAGCTCGCCCGCGGCTGGAACGCCGGCGGGAACGTGGGGCTGGTCGTCGGCGCGACCCACGTCGCGGCGCTGCGGGAGGTGCGTCGGCGGGCGCCGGAGCTCTGGATCCTGGCGCCGGGCGTCGGCGCTCAAGGCGGCGACCTCGACGGCGCGGTGGCCGCGGGGCTGCGTGACGACGGCCTCGGGCTCCTGGTGCCGGTGTCGCGCGGGATCTCCGGCGCCGTGGACCCCGGCGCCGCGGCGCGCGAGCTCCGAGACCGCATCAACGCCGCGCGGCGCGCGGGCGACACGGCGTCCGACATGACCGAGCTCCACGGAGACCTGGCGGACGCGCTGGTCGACGCCGAGTGCGTCCGCTTCGGGAGCTTCACGCTGAAGTCGGGCGCCACCTCGCCCATCTACCTGGACCTCCGCCGGCTGATCGCGCACCCCGCGCTGCTCCGGCGCGTCGCCGACGCCTACGTCGAGCTCTTGCGAGGAGGCCTCGCCTTCGACCACGTCGCGGCGCTGCCTTACGCGGCCCTGCCCATCGGGACGGCGGTCGCGTTGGCGGGCGGCTGGTCGCTGGTCTACCCGCGGCGCGAGGCGAAGGCCTACGGCACCAAGGTCCCGGTCGAGGGCGTGTTCTCCGCCGGTCAACGCGCCGTCGTCCTCGACGACCTGGCGACCACCGGCGACAGCAAGGTCGAGGCCATCGAGCGGCTCACCGTGGCCGGGCTCGAGGTCGCCGACATCGTCGTCCTCATCGACCGCGAGTCGGGCGCCCGCGAGTCCCTCGAGGCCGCCGGCTACGGTTTCCACGCGGTCTTCACCCTGCGCGGGCTGGTCGCGCGCTGGCTCCGGAGCGGCCGCATCACCGCGACCGACGCCGAGCGCGTCCACGCCTTCCTCGCCCAAACGCCAGCCACGTAGCGGCAACGTTTTGATACATCTAGGATTTTTACCACCGAGACACGGAGGCACAGAGGACCACGGAGAGGCGAACACGGAGCTATCTCCGTGGAATCTTCGTGGCGTCCACCCCCTCCGCGGTGAAGAGTCTCCTGAAACAGGTTCCTCGAGCCAAGGTGACCAGCATTGTTCCTAGCCCAGGACGACGAAGGGGGGGCCTGAGTGCGCGCGGCCTACGCTGCAATACGACCGCTGCTCTTTCGGATGGCCCCGGAGCGGGCCCACGCGGCGACGCTCGAGGCGATGCGGCTGGTGGCCGGGAGCCCGACGCTCCAGGCGCTGGTCCGGCCGTGGTTCGCGACCCCGGAGCGGCCGGTCGAGGCCTTCGGTCTGCGGTTTTCGAACCCCGTGGGGCTGGCGGCGGGCTACGACAAGGACGGCGTGGCCGTCGCGGGGCTCGCGACCCTGGGCTTCGGGCACGTCGAGGTCGGGACGGTCACCCTACGGCCGCAGCCAGGCAACGCCGGGCCCCGGGTGTTCCGGCTGGCCGGCGACGAGGCGATCGTCAACCGCCTGGGCTTCCCGTGCCGGGGGGCGGACTTCGCGGCCGAGCAGCTGTCGCGGCCGCGGCCGCCGGGGCTCGTCGTCGGCGTGAACATCGGAAAGAACAAGGACACGCCCCTCGAGGAGGCGCCTGGCGACTACGCCGCCCTCGTCGACCGCTTCGCGCCGCTGGCGGACTACCTGGTCATCAACGTCTCGTCACCCAACACCGTGGGGCTCCGCCGCCTCCAGGGGAAGGCGGCGCTCGAGCGCCTCCTCGACGCCGCGCTGGCGCGCCGAGACGCACAGCCCGGGCGGACCCCGCTGCTCGTGAAGCTGGCCCCTGACCTCGACGACGCCGGGCTCGACGACGCCCTCGACGTGCTGCTGTCCCGCGGGGTCGACGGCGTCGTCGCGACGAACACGACGCTGTCCCGCGCCGGCCTCAGCTCGGCCGGCGCCACGGCCGCGGGTGGGCTCAGCGGCCGCCCGCTGACCGAGCGCGCCAACGCGCTGGTGGCGACGATTCACCGGCGGACCGACGGGCGCCTGCCCATCATCGGCGTCGGCGGCGTCTTCACCGCCGACGACGCCCGCGCGCGGCTCGACGCCGGCGCGACCCTCGTCCAGCTCTACACCAGCCTCGTCTACGAGGGCCCCGGCGTCGTCAAGCGCATCGTCCGGGGCCTCTGATCAGACCTCGATGATCGGCTCCTGCCCGGGCAGTGCCGGCGGGCCGGGCACGTAGGGCCGCTCACGCGGGACCTGGCGTGTGGGGACCTCGACCCGCGGGCGCTCGTAGGTCGGCGCCGGCTCGACCGGAGCGGGCGTCGGCTCGGTGCGGACGAGCGCCCTCGGCGTCCCCGGGGCGTCCTCGAAGCCGCCGGCGTAGTCGATGACACAGGTCAGCCGATAGCTCGGGTGCGGGCCGCAGGACACGCCGGCGACGCGGAGGGTCCGGTCGAGCAGCACGTCGCGGTGGCCGCGGTCGGCGACGCCGTCGTCGACGAGCAGGTCGACGACGACCTCCTCGGCGGACATCGAGCCGAAGGTGATGTTCTCGGCGACGACCTTGCGCCAGCGTCCGTGGCGCGACGCGCGATCGTCGGGTTGGCTGCCGTCACTGCCGGTGTGACCGAGCAGACCGCTCCGGCCGAGGTCGGCCGCGTGGTCCCGGGCCGCGGCGGCGAGGCCGTCCGACCAGCTGAGCAGCGGCCGTGAGCCCGTCCGCTCGAGCACGGAGATGGCCTCGTCGACGGCGCTCACGCCCTCGTTGGTCATGACCGCGGGCTTGCCCGGGACCCGCAGGACGTTGCCGTGGAAGTGCTGGCGCATCCTGCGGAGCTTCTGCGCGTAGACCACGGGGTCACGCCGCATCCGGTTCATCTCGTCGAGCACCTCGGCCTCGAGGAGCCGGAGGTCCTCGGGGGGCTGCGGGGTCGCTCTGCTCGGCGCGCGCGCGTCGTCCCGGCGCCGGTCCGGGGCCCCGTCCTCGCGCCACTCGAGGCCGTCGAAGGGGTCACCCTCGTCGACTCCGCTCGAGCGGTCGTCCTCCGGGGCCTCTTCCGCCCCCTCGTTCCAGTCGTCCCAGCCCTGCCCCGGCCAGGGCTGCGCGGCCGCGCTCCCCGACCCGAGCCCGACCACCAGAACGCTCGCGAGCCCGATCCGCCACCACCTCGTGCCTCTCATCGCTACCTCCGAGGCCGGCTGCGCGCGCCGACACGGTCATGACGGCGACCGCCGCGAGGCTATTCACCGCAACGCGAGGCCGGCGCGGAGGCGCGTCGCAGGCGGGTCTCTGGCCCACGGCAGCGAGCGGCGTGGCCCGAGGCCGGCCGCCGCCGGGGCCAGGCGCGAGCGCGAGGAATCGGCGCCAGGGGTTGCCAACCGGAGGCAGTTGGGGTGTCTTTCGTCCTGAAGAGGGGATCCCGCGCAATGAAGCGACCCACCAAGAGCCGCCCGCAGACGGGAAGCGGGCTCAGCCGCCCCACGCCGAGCCGCGTCGTTCCGCGCTCCGAGGCGCCTCCCTCGAGCGGAGCGCCCCAGCCGCACCGCGGCGGTGCGGCCGCCGCCCCTCCTGCGACGTCCCCGGCACCGACGCCGGACGACGCGACGCTCCCGGCCGCCACCGCCGCGGAGCTCGGGATCCCGCCCCGGGACGAGAACATCTTCGCCGGGCGCTATCGCATCGAGAAGAAGCTCGGGCGGGGCGGCATGGGCTCGGTCTTCCTCGCGACGCAGCTCGTCGTCGACCGCAAGGTCGCCATCAAGGTCCTCGAGAACGTCTCCGAGGACGGCGTGATGGTCGCCCGCTTCCAGCGCGAGGCGCGGGTCATCGCGCAGCTGCAGCACCCCAACATCGTCAACCTCATCGACTTCGGCGAGAACGAGCGCGGCCAGCTCTACCTCGTCATGGAGTACATCGACGGCGAGGCGCTCAAGGACCTGATCAAGCGCGAGGCGCCCCTCGACCCGCAGCGGGTCGTGCGCATCGCCCTCCAGATCACCGAGGCTCTCGCGGCCGCGCACGACATCAACGTCATCCACCGCGACCTCAAGCCCGACAACATCATGCTGCTCGGCGGGCGCGGGCGCTCGGACTACGTCAAGATCCTCGACTTCGGGATCGCCAAGGTGAAGCGGACCGATCCCGGGCAGGACACGGTCCAGACCCGCGCCGGGCTCATCGTCGGCTCGCTCCGCTACATCTCGCCGGAGCAGGTCGAGTCCAAGGAGATCACGGTCCGGACGGACTTCTACGCCCTCGGCGGGATCCTCTACGAGATGCTGGGCGGCAAGCTCGTCTTCGACTACGCGTCGCCGGCCGACTGCGCCATCGCCCACCTGACCGAGCCGCCGAAGCCGCCGACCTACGGCGGTGTCCCGTTCACCGGGCCGCTGGTCGACCTCATCATGCAGTGCCTCGAGAAGGACCCGGCGCGGCGGCCGCCGAGCGCGCACGTCGTCATCGCGATGCTGCGGGCCTGCGAGCACGCTCCGGTCCACCAGAACCTGGCGCACGCCTCGGACGGCGAGATCCCGACCGAGGAGCAGCAGGACGTCCACCACAGCGCGACCGTCGACCTCGGGCAGATCGGGCCCGAGATCTCGCAGCCGGCGGTGCCCCAGGCGCCGAGCTCACGTCCGACCTCGCGGCCCATCTCCCGCCCCACGAGCACGGTCACGGCGACCTCCCTCGGGGACGTCGCGATGCCCCAGCGGCGCTCACCGAGCGGCCGCAGCATGACCGACTGCAACATCGACCTGCGGCGCCCGGAGCAGTCCGAGCCGCGCGGGGTGGCCGACGCCTCGCTGTGGTCGGCCCCGGGGACGGGCGACGCCCCGGCCCACACGGTGACTCAGCACGCTCCGCTCGCCGCCCCTCAGCCGTCCGCGCCGCGGCGTGGAGCGCACCCGGTGCTGTGGGTCATGGCGCTGCTCGGCCTCGCGGCGGTCGGGGCGCTCATCGTCATCCTCGCGACCGGAGGTCTGGGTGGCGGCGAGCCTCCCTCAGACCCCGCACCGTCGCCGGCTGCTTCGAGCGGCGCGCTGCCTCCTGCGCCCGCCGCGGGACCTGGTCACCCGGTCGCCGCGGCCGAGACCGAGGCCGACGTCGTCGCGTCCGAGGACGTCACGGCCGCCGCGGACACGGCCGCCGCGCCCGAGGCCAAGGCGGACACCGTCGAACCGACCGCCGAAGCGGATACAGCCGCCCCCGCGCCAACGGCGGCGCCGGTGGCCTCGAACGCGGTGCGCATCGAGAGCGATCCCGCCGACGGGGTCGAGATCTTCCTCGGCGAGCTGTCCCTCGGTGAGACCCCGGTGACCATCACCTGGGACGGGCGGGGCACCGCCCCACGGCTCCGCGCCGTCAAGGCGGGTCACCGTCAGCTCAAGGTCACCCTCCGGCGCGACGACGTCGGGCAGGTCCGCTTGCTGACCCTCGAGGCCCTGCGCTGAACCCGAAGGGCCGCCACCCGCGACGAACCGGGGCGGCCGGGACGAGGGCGCCGCGGAAGGTCGAGACGGGTCGAGGCTACCCGAGCACGGGCGGTCGAGACGACCGCGGGCCGTAGGGAGCTCGCCGGCCCTGCCGCCGCGTTCAGCGCGATAGACTCGGGATGACCGCGGGCCGAAAGGACCTCGGCCACCGGCGAGCGGAGCGCGGGCGCGGGAGCCCCCGCGCCGCGGTCACTGGCTCGACATCTCCGTGCAGACGGCCCGGAGCACCTCGAGGACCTCGTGGTAGCCGGGGGAGCGCTGTACGAGAGCCTTGGTGAGCAGCACGCGCGACTCGTCTCGGCCCTGGAAGACGTTGATCTCGGGCGGAACCTCGCCGCTCCGGACCTTGCTCGTAGCGGTGTCCGGGTATCCGGCGCGCAGCAGCGACTCGTAGATGAGGCGGCGCAGGTCGCGGTCGATCATGCCGGTGACCGAGAAGCGATCGGTCTCGGTGATGATCTCGATGCGCGCCTCGCCGTTGCCCCAGATCGACAGCTCGTGCTTGCCGCCCTCGTCGGTCTCCTCGCCGTCGATGAAGAGGATCTCGAGGTCGTCGTCGCGGTTGTCGAGGTGCCGCGTCCAGACGTCGGCCTGCTCGGAGCGGTACTCCGGCGCCGGCGGCTTACGCTCCGACGAGCAGCCCCGGACCACGTGGATCCGCGCGAGGCCCACGATGATGACGTCGCCGTTGGCGACGACCTCGTCCTCGACCGCCTCCTCGTTGACGAAGGTCCCGGTCTCGGAGCGGAGGTCGGTCACGACCAGGACGCCCTCGTCCCAGGTCATCTCGCAGTGCTCGGGCTCGACCTCGCGGTTCTCGATGTTGATCTCGCAGCCCTCGCAGCCGACGGCGAGCACGCGCTCGTGCTCGCCGAGGGTCACCGAGGTCAGCTCCCCGCGATCGTCGGAGTAGATGAGGTGGTAGCGCGGCGGCCCCATGTCGAGGTCCTCACCCCAGTCGTCGTCACCCCACTCCTCGTACTCGGCCTGAGCCAGCTCCTTGTGCGCGACGTGGTTCACGCGCAGCTCGAAGCGGCCGCAGCGGATGATGTCGCCGTCCTCGACCACCCCGCGGCGGACGCGGTCGTTGTTGATGAACGTCCCGTTGGAGCTGCCGAGGTCGCGGACGACCACCTCGTCGCCGAGGTACCCGATGGTGCAGTGCTTGCCCGACACGCTCGGGTTTCGGACCTTGACCGTCGCGCCGGAGCGGCGCCCGATGAGGATGGGCTCGACGTCCTTCTCGACCCGGACCTCCTGCTCCATCCCGTCGTCGTCGACGTAGAGCAGATAGACCGCGTGGTGGGCGGGCCTGGGAGCGGCCACGGGCACGGGCTCGGGTTCGGGCTCGGGCTCGGGTTCGGGCTCCGGCTCGGGTTGCCAGTCGTCGAAGCCGTCGTCGTCCGAGCCGAAGAAGGCGTCGGGATCGAAGCCGCCGCTCCTCTTGGGCGGGGGCATCGGCTCGGGGTCGGCGGACGAGAAGAAGTCGTCTCCGCCACCGGCCGGCTCGGGCATCGGCTCGGGATCGGAAGACGAGAAGAAGTCGTCGACCGGCGCCGAACGCCGGGAGCGCCGTGGCTCGGCCTCAGCGGTCGCCTGGTCGGGCTGCCGTCGGCGCCGGGGCGGCGGGTCGTCGAAGAGCGCGTCGATGTCGTCCGGGGCGCGGCGGGACCGGCGCGGAGGCTCGGGCTCGGGCTCGGGCTCCGGGGGCGGGGGCTCGCGCCGCCGCGGCGGCGGATCCGAGCGTCGCGGCGGGGCGTCGGAGAAGAAGTCGTCGACCTCCTCGCGCACCGCGCCTCCGCGCGGGGCCCCCTCGTCGAGGAGGACCATCACGCCGCCACAGTTCACGGCCGTGCCGGGATCGACCCGGGCGCGGCGGATCTTCTTCCCGTCGATGTACGTGCCGGCCGTGCTGCCCTGGTCGGTCACGATGACGTTGCCGTTGTTCCAACTGAATAGGGCGTGGCGACGGCTCACCGACGGGCGCGACACGCGGATGTCGCACTCCTTGTGGCGGCCGACCATCACCTCGGCCCGGTTCGGTCCGAGCTCGACGCTCTGCTCCAGTCCGTCCTCTTCCCAAACGAGTTCCATCGACCCTCGGCGTTGCCTGTGCGTCGACCCGGATTCTCCTTGCCAAAGCCCCAATCGTCAACGCCTGCCAGCGTCCCCCTCGGGATTGTCCGCTCACCCGCTCGCGCCGCGCCCCGTCGCCGTCGCGCGAACGGGGCTATCGGCGACGTGAGAGCGTCCGCGCGGGCGGCAGCAGGCCCCCGCCGGCCCACGCCTGGCGCGGCGGCGCGCCATCGCAGGGCGCGCCGCCGAGGCTGCTCATCGCTGCGGCGCGAAGAGGACCTCGTTCTGGGCCGGGGAGAGGGTGAGCAGATCGGGCCAGCCGTCGCGGTCCACGTCCTCGACGACGAAGTCCCCATCGGCGTCCGAGAGGGCCGTCGACACCGCGAAGCCGTCCCCGAAGGTCGCCCCCGCGCCCTTGCCGAGGAGCACCTCGTAGGCGGTCCCCGAGCCGGCGTCGTACCGGCCGACGATGTCGAGGAGGCCGTCGTGGTTCAGGTCGACGAGCTTCATCTCCTGCACGTTGCTGCTCGACGCGCCGACGAACGCCTGCATCGGCAGGAACGTGCCGGGCGACGCGGGGTTCTGCCGCACGACCGCGTAGACGTGGAGGTCGTTGCTGCCGGTCAGGCTGGCCACGATGTCGTCGTAGCCGTCCTTGTCGACGTCGGCCACCGCGGCCCCGGTGATCCCGCTGTAGAGCGGCGCCGTGGCGCCGCCGGAGAGGTTCACGCTGACCTTGGTGCGGTAGCAGAGCGGCGGCGACAGGTCGCAGCTCCCGATCTGGGCGACGACGACGCACGGCGCCGTGCCGCAGCGGCCGGCCACCCATGGCTCACGGTAGTCGGTGCGGCCGAACCAGCCGAAGCCTACCGCGACGGCTTGGGTCGGGAGCGTGCTGGTGTAGGGATCGGACGGGATCTTGGTGAACGCCCCGTAGGCGTTCTGCAGGAAGACGTCGAACTCGTCCTGGCTCGAGAAGTTCGCCTGCGAAGACAGGATCGCCGGCACGCCCGCGCCCGCGAAGTCGTCGACGGCGAGGATCCGGGGGTACCCGTTGCCCGAGGCCGCGAGGGTCGTGTAGCTGACCAGGTCGATGGTCCCGGCGACGCCGTGCTGGTAGTAGACCCGGACCTGACGCTGGCCGGTGGTCGTGTAGACCCCGACGACGACGTCCGGGCGCCCGTCGTTGTCCACGTCCGCGATCGTGATCTCATAGATCGAGGAGATCCCGCTCAGCGTGTAGGGCGTCGGCGGGCCGAGCTTGCCGGGCTCGAGCTGGAAGAGCACGGAGAAGCGCTGGGAGCCCGCGGTGACCACGTCGACGAGGCCGTCGCGGTCGAGGTCGCCGGTCGCCATGAGGTAGGCGTAGGTGCCGTCCGTCGACGGGAAGCCGGCCGCGTTCACCCAGCGACCGGCGCTGGCGTCGCGCGCGGTCGTGGTGGCGCCGCGGAAGATGTCGTCCACGAGGTCGCCGTTGGCGTCACCGATGGCGAGGCCCCAGGCCGTGTAGTCGTAGGTCCCGAAGCCCTCGGTCACCGTCCCGAAGGTCCCGTCGGCGGCCTGGTAGGCGATGAACACGGCCGAGGCCGAGCTGCCGCCGCCCTCGTTGCCGCAGGACACGACGATGTCGGAGCGCCCGTCGCGGTTGGCGTCGGTGAAGCCCAGGTTGGCGCCGCCGTAGCAGGTCGTGATCTCCTCGGGCGGCCCGAAGTCGCCGGCGTCGGGCGTCTGCTGGCGTCGGACCGACACCACGGACGGCTCGTAATAGTCCCAGAGGCTGACGTAGACCATCTCCTCGACGCCGTCGCCGTCGAGATCGACGAGGTGGACGCGGCCGTGGCGGTTGTCGACCTCGAGGCAGTCCTCGTTGGTCGCGTAGCTGCGCGCGCCGGTCGACAGGCGCAGGCAGACACTCTGCACGTCGTCGACGTAGCCGTAGTAGGCGATGTCCTGGTAGCCGTCCTTGTTGACGTCGGCGGTGCCGAGCCCGCGCGGGCTGCCGCCCATCAAGGGCACGGACGCGCCGGCCTGGAGGGTGCTCGTCGTCCCGTAGTAGCGCCGCAGCGAGCCGCCGCCGAGGTAGAAGAGGTCGCTTCGGCCGTCGTTGTCGCCGTCGACGATGACGAGGCTGTCGTAGTCGGCGTCGGCGAAGAAGGTCGGCTCGTAGCCCTGGTAGAAGGTCCCGGGCTCGTCGGGGTCTTGCAGCGCCACGTCGACGTTGTCGGTGTAGCCGTCGTTGAGGACCGCGTCCATCAGCCCGTCGTTGTCGAGGTCCCCGATGGCCATGTCGGTCGGCTCTTGAGTCGTCGGGTAGGACGCGTGGTCCCGCCGGTAGCCCCCGGCGCCATCGCCGTAGCCGATGAGGAGGCCGCGGACCGCGGCGTCGTAGCTGCCCATCCAGATCGCGTCGTGGCGACCGTCGCCGTCGACGTCGAAGACCTCCAGCCGCTCGGCGCCGGCCTCGAAGCGCGCGGCGCCCGAGGTCTCGAAGGAGGGGCGGCACTGCTGGAAGGCCTTGCCGCGGAGGAGGGCGACCGTGCGGGCTTCGGAGTCGTCACGTCCGGCCACGACGTCGGCGCGGCCGTCGCGATCGATGTCGCCGACCCAGACGCTGTTGACGCCCACGCCGTTGCCTCCGCCGACGTCGATCACGCCCCAGGAGCCGAGGTCGCCGCCGAGCAGGATCTCGACGGCGTCGTCGTCGAGGGAGCCGACGACCAGGTCGGGGATCCCGTCGTCGTTCACGTCGCGCGCGGTCACCGAGGTGCCGGCGACGCTCAGTCCGAGCTCCTGGGCCTGGGGCGCGAGGTACTGGGTCGGGAACCCCTGCATGTCCGTGACGACCTCGCCGCGCACGAAGGCGGCGCTGGCGGTGCCGTTCACCGCGACGACGTCGAGCTGCCCGTCGCCGTCGAAGTCGGCGACGGCGATCGCCTTCGGGGCGGGCATCTCGATCGCCTGGGCGCCGCAGCTCACCGACTGGCAGAAGCCGTCCTGGCCTTGCCGGATCAGCGTCCGGAGCCCGGCCGTGTCGCCGAGGACGATGTCGTTGAAGCCGTTGTGCCCGAGGTCAGCGATGGCGATGGCGGTCGGGCGCTTGCCCAGCGTCACGTCGTAGCTGCGGCCGAAGCCCTGGCCGCCATCCGTCGCGATCGACACCGTGGGCGGCTGCTGGCCGCCGTCACCCGTACAGGCGACGGCGACGTCGGGGGCGTACGAGCCGTAGACCTCGCCGACGGCCATGGCGACCGGGGTATTGATCGTCGCGCTGGGGCACGCCGCGACGTTGTCGAAGGACCACGAGACGTCGGCGAGCCCTTGCACCGTTCGCGTGAAGACGTAGAGCGCGCTGTCGATGCGGCTCAGCGCGAAGAACCCCCTGGTGACGTGCGGGCCGAGCTGCCACGGGGCGAGGTCGACGAGGTCGATCTCGCCGAGGTCGAGGGCCTTCGAGGTCTCCTCGAAGGACCCCGGCGAGCGCTGGAAGAAGACGTCGACGAAGCCGGTGTCGCGCGCCATCACGAGCACGTCGTCGAGGCCGTTGCGGTCGTAGTCGCCGACCGCCACCGGGCCGGGCCTCAGCGTCGCCTCCATCGCGAGCTCGTCCTGGCCGAGGCTCCAGTCGAAGCTCACGGCGAAGCCCGAGGTGGTCTTGGCGATCCCGGGGACGCCGTCGATGACCGGCGTCACCCGCGCCGTGACCGTCCCGCTGCGGAGGCCCACGTCGACGAAGGTGTCCCAGGCGAAGGTGTGAGCGGTCCCGCCGGCGCTGGTCGCCACGCCGCGCGTGCCTTCGCCGTCGGCGGGGGTGCCGGGGCGCTGGGTCGCGCGCGTCCAGGGGCCGGAGTCGACCCGGTACTCGACGAGGATGTCGGTCGGGTGCCCGTTGGACTGGGCGACGTTGTAGTGGACCTCGCGGCAGCCGCCGCTCCCGCTCACGACGGGGGTGCCGACCAGGGTCGCCGGGCGCCAGGTCACGTCGAAGCGGTCGCTCCGGACGCTCCCCGGCTCGCTCGAGGCGATGAGGTCGTAGCCCCGACCGGCCGCGTCGATCTGGACGGCCGAGAAGGTCGCGACGCCGCTGGAGGTCGTGGCGGTGGTGGTCCCGGCGAGGTGCGCGGGCCCTGCGTTGCGCCCGATCGTGAGGCCGATCGGCGTCGCCGGCAGGTTCGTCGCGACGTTGTCGTAGCGGTCGTAGACGGCGACCTGGAACGACGGCAGCGCCGAGGAGACGTAGCCGTCGCCGGGCTGCGTCGCGAAGCCGAGGTGGTCCGGCGGGGCCGGGACGACCGTCACCGAGCCGCTGTTCGAGATGTCGGTGTAGGTCGCGGTGATGTCGGCCGCGCCGGCCGTGAAGAGCTGGATGGAGGACACCAGCGTCACGCCCGAGACCGTCACCGGGCTCGGGATGATGCCGGCGCGGTCGCTCACGCTCATGGTGACCGAGGCGCTGAAGCTGGAGATGACGTTGTTCCACGCGTCGTAGGGCGTGACCTGCGCGCTGGTCGTCGAGCCCGCCGTGACGGTGTCGGAGGCCGGCACGACGCCGAAGTGGTGGAGGCTCGGGTTGGCGGAGACGGTGCGCTGCACGTCGTCGCTGGTGGCGCCGGTCAGCCCCGTACCCGAGGCCGTGATACGCCGCGTCCCCGCCGTCCGGAAGGTCGCCGTGAAGTCGCGCGAGCCGCCGTCGCTGCCCGAGAAGGCCACGCTCGACGGCAGGGTCGCCTGGGTGTCGTTCGAGCTGAACGAGACGGTCCCGGTGTAGCCGATCGCCAGGTTCCCGAAGGCGTCGTAGATCGACACCGTGAAGCCGAAGGAGACGCCGGCGACGGCGCTCCCGGTGGGCGGCGTGGCGACCAGGTCGCGCGCCGCCGCGGGCTTCACCGTGGTCGTGGTCGCGGCGGTCCCGCCCGCGCCGAGGCCGGTGTCGAGGAAGTCGAGGGACTGGTCGCCGGCGGTCTCGAAGGTGACGGTGAGGCTCGTCGAGGCCGGCCCCGACGGGAAGGTCAGGCTGGCCCCGGGGTCGAGCTGCACCGCGTCGTCGGACGAGCTGACGTTGACCAGCCCGCCGTAGCCCGAGACGGTGTTGCCGTAGCCGTCGGTGACGCGGACCACGACCGAGGTGGAGACGCCGGCGGTCAGGGTCGGCGGCAGATCGGACACGGCGAGCTCCGACGCGGCGCCCGGCTGGACCGTCGTCGTGACCTCTCGGTTGCCGAGCTGGGGGTGCTCGAAGAAGACGCTCCGAGCGCCCGCCGTGACGAGCCGGACGCTCACGGTCCCGGTCCCGTCGCCCCCGGCGCCGATGGTCAGCGACGTCGGGGTCAGGACCGCGTCGTCGTCGCTGGAGCTGACCGCGAACGGGTTCGCGTGCCCGCCGGTCGCGGGGTTGCCGTAGGCGTCGCGCAGGGTCACGGTCAGGGTGCGCTGGGTCCCGGCGGTCAGCGTGGACGGCAGCGCCGACACGTCGAAGCTGGTCGCGGCGCCCGCGGTGACGGTGGTCGAGCGCGTGGCGGAGAGCGCGCCGCCGGCGTCGACCGTGACCTGGCGGCTCCCGGCCGTCTCGAAGGTCACGGTCACGGGCCGCTGACCCTGGTTGGCCGAGGTGAACTCGATGGACGTCGCGTCGAGCCGCGGATCGTTGGTGAGGACCGAGGCCGTGCCGGTGAAGCCGGTGGCGACGTTGCCCCAGGTGTCTCGGATGGTCGCGGTCAGCGACTGCGGAGCGCCGGCGACGACTGACGACGGGAGGGCGCTCAGCCCGAGCGAGGCCGGGGCGCCATGGCCGACCGGCACGGTGACCGCGTCGGCGGTGTCGCCGTCGCTGACGATGATCGTCGTGTCCCCGGCGAGGGTCAGGACGAGGCCGCTGAAGCTCCGGGTGCCGGCGGTGAGCGTCCCGTCGCTGGGCAGGGTCGCGCCGTCGCGCGAGGCCTCGAAGTCGACCGGCCCGGTGTAGCCGGTCGCCACGTTGTCGTAGGCGTCGTAGGCGGTCACGCGGAGCCCGAAGGCGGTCCCGGCGGTGACCGAGCTGGGCGCGTTGTCCACGGCGAGCCGGCTCATCGCCGCCGGCGCGACGTTCACGATGGCGCTGGCGCTGACGTTGGCGCTGCCCACCTCGGCGGCCCGCACCGTCGTCGTCCGGGCGTCGGTGAGGACGATGCCCGAGAACGTATGGCTGCCCTGGTCACCGCTGACGAAGGTGTAGCTCGCGGGCAGCGTCGCCCCGGGGACGGCCTGCCCTCCCGTAGCGTCGACCGCGGTGAACGCGACCGTCCCGCTGTAGTCGGTGATGGGGTTGCCGAACGTGTCCTTCACGTTCAGCGTCGCCGTCAGCGAGGAGCCCGCCTCGGCGGTGGACGGGAGCCCCGTCAGCTCGTAGACGATCTGCGCGCCCTGGCTCACGGTGACCGTGGACTGGCCGGTGATGCTGTTGTCGACGATGTCCATCGCCGTGACGGTCTGGGTACCGACCGTACGGAAGACGATGTTGATGAAGACGTACTGGCCCGCGTCGCCGGTGCCGAACGTGTGGTCGCCAGGGACCGACGCAGCGTCGTCGCCGGTGCTCAGCCGTACCGTCCCGGTGTAGCCCGTGGCGCGGTTGCCGTAGGCGTCGTTCGCGCGGACGACCACCGAGGTGACGACGCCCGCGGCGATGTCGCTGTCCGAGGGCGTCACGACCAGGGTCGTGGCGGCCGCGGGGGTGACGCCGACGGTCGTGGCCGCGGTGAGCGCGCCGCCGCCGGGGGACGCGACGGTGACGGTCTGGTCGCCGGCGGTCTTCAGGGTGATCCCGCCGAAGGTGAAGGCGCCCTGGTCGCCGCTGATGAACGTGTGGGCGGCCGGGACCTCGCCCGCGGTGTCGCTGGTCGAGACCGCGAGCTGGCCGCTGAAGCCGGTCGCGACGTTGCCGTACGCGTCGTGGACGGTGGCGGTCAGGCTCAGGGGCGAGCCGGCCACGGTCGACGAGGGGGCGCCGCTGATCGCCACCGACGCCGCGGCGGCCGGGGTGACGGAGACGTCGAGGGTCGCGGTGAGCGCGCCGTCGCCAGGGTCGCTGACGGTGACGGTCTGGTCACCGGCGGCGGTGACCGCGACGCCGCTGAAGACCTTGGAGCCGCCGGCGGGGAAGCTCCCGTCGCTGGGCAGGGTCGCGCCGTCGTCGCTGCTCGAGAAGCTCAGGGTGGTCGTGTAGCCGGTCGCGGCGTTGCCGAAGGCGTCGGTCGCGCTGACCGTCACCGCGAACGGCGTCCCGGCCGTGACCTCGGACGGGCCGGTGATGGACAGGGTCGCGGCGGCCGCGGCCTGCACCGTGACGTTCGTGCTCTGCGAGACGCCCTGACCGGTGTCGGCGGCGGTGAGGGTGTGGTCGCCGGCGGTCCTCAGGGCGACCCCCGAGAAGGTCCCGGTCCCACCGCTCTGGGCCGTCAGGGTGATCGGTGACGGCAGGGTGGCGTCGTCGTCGCTCGAGAGCAGCGTGATGGTACCGGCGTAGTCGCTGACGACGTTCCCGAACGTGTCCCTGACCGTCAGGGTGACGTCGAAGGCGGCGCCGGCCGTGGCCGGGTCGGGGATCCCGCCGAGCTCGAAGACGAAGTCCGATCCGGACTCGACGCTGACCGTAGCGCCGCCGCTGACCGCCGTCCCGCCGGAGCTGCTCGCGGAGACGCTGTGGTCGCCGCTCGAGACCAGGGTGACGCCGGTGAACGTGTGCACGCCCTGGTCGGCCGCGGTGAACGTGTAGGCCGAGGGCAAGGTCGCCAGCGGGTCGGTCGAGTCGAGGGCGACCGTCCCCTCGAAGTCGGTCACGACGTTGCCGTAGGCGTCGACGACGGTGACGGTGACCGAGAACGGCGTCCCGGCGGTGAACGGCGCGGGCGAGGCGACGACCACGAGGGCGTCCGCCGCGGCGTGGGTGACGGTGGTGTCGGCCGAGCCCGTCAGCTCGCCGGCGGTCACGGTGACCGTGCGGGCGCCCGCGGTCCGGAGGACGAGGTCGGTGGTCGTGAAGGCCCCGGCGTCGGCGCCCGTGAACGTGTGCGGGGCGGGGACCGCGGCGTCGTCGTCGTCGGTCGCGAACGTGACGGTCCCGGCGTAGTCGTCGACGAGGTTGCCGAAGGCGTCACGGGCGCTGACGGTCAGGCTCGTGGCGGCCCCGGCGGTGAGCGTCGCGGGGAGGCCGTCGACGGCGAAGGCGGCCGCGGCGGCGCTCTCGACGGTGACCGTGAACGTCGCGAGGGTCGCGCCGGAGGCGTCGCTGACGGTGACCGTCTGCTCACCGGCGGTCCGCAGGACGAGGTCGGCGAAGGTGTGCGCGCCGGCGTCCGCGGCGGTGTAGGTGTAGTCGCCGGGGAGCGTCGCCTCGGGGTCGCTGGAGCTGAACGACACGACGCCGACGTAGCTCTCCAGGACGTTGTCGTAGGCATCCCACGCGGTCAGCGTGACGCTGAGGGCCTCGCCCGCCACGGCCGACGCCGGCGCGCCCGTGGGGCGGAGCTCGTCGAGCTCGCCCGACAGGACGTCGAAGGGCTCGCTGCTGGCGCCGCCGAGGTCCCCGCTGGTCGCGTTCAGCGTGAGGCCGGACGCGGGCGGCGTGATGACGAGGTCGGTGAAGGTCGCGACGCCGTCGACGGCGGTGACCGTCGTCGTCCCCGTCAGCGTGGGGTCCGCCTCGTCGCCGTCGGCGGCGAGCGCGTCGACCACGTCGGCGAGGGCCAGCGTGACGTCGCCGTGGAAGCGCGTGGCGACGGTGCCGTTGTCGTCGCTCAGCGTCACGGTGACGTCGAAGGCCTCGCCGGCGGTGACGCTCAGCACCGGGGCGAGGGTGAAGCCGAGGTCGTAGCCGTCGGCGCACGCGTCCCCCACGCCGTCGTCCTGGGCGTCGACCTGGTCGCCGTTGGCGACGTACGGGCAGTTGTCGGCGTCGTCCTCGACCCCGTCGTTGTCCCAGTCGGTGTCGACGCAGTCGGCGATGAGGTCGTCGTCGCGGTCGGGGAAGCCGTCGTCGGCGATCCCGTCGCAGTTGTCGTCGACCCCGTCGCAGTCGACCTCGGGATCGACGTAGCCCGCGACGTTCGTGTAGTCGCAGACGGCGACGCCCTCGGGCTCGGGGCACAGGACGCCGAAGAGGGCGCGGTCCTGGCCGGCGCAGACGCCGAGGTCGCTGCAGACCACGTCGCGCATGGGCGAGAGGTCGGCGTTCTGGACGTCGTTGTCGGCGTCGTACTGGTCGGTGATGCAGTCGCCGTCGAGGTCGAAGGTCGCGCTCTCGATGATGTCCGGCAGGCCGTCGCCGTCGGTGTCGACGTTGCTGACGCCGTCGAGCTCGGCCCCGTCCGGGATCCCGTCGCCGTCGGTGTCGGCGTTGTTCATGTCCGAGCCGAGCGAGTTCTCGAGGCTGTTGACGAGCGTGTCGCCGTCCTCGTCGCCCTGTGGGTCGACGCAGACCTGGCCGTTGCACAGCCCGGACACGCACTGGTCGCCGCTGTTGCACGACCCACCGATCGGTAGCTTCTTGTCCTCGGGGCAAGCGCTCAGGGCGAGCGCGAGCCCGAACGTCAACATGGCTCCGGCGAAGGAGCGCAGGTCGGTCCTCATTTCTCTTCCCCCCGAATGAAATCGTCGCTGCCCGCGGTGTTGCGCGTGGTACGCGCGCAGCGACTCGAGGCACAGCAAAACGCGTCCGACCGGTCGAGTAAAGACCTGATCGCTCGTCGCGACGAAGGCCGCTATGATGTGCGCCCCCCGCACCTGAGAGAGGTCGACCGTGAGCGTTCCGAACCTGGCCACGTTGCTCGATGTCGCGACCGAGGTCGCCTGGACGGGCGGTCGTCGTACCCTCGCGTGGTTCCAGAGTGGGCTGGATCCCGACCGCAAGGCCGACGGCTCGCCGGTGACCATCGCCGATCGCGAGGCCGAGCGCGTGATGCGCGACCTCATCGCTGCCCGCTTCCCCGACCACCAGATCGTCGGCGAGGAGCACGGCGTCGGCGGCGGAGAGGCGCCGGTGCGCTGGATCCTCGACCCCATCGACGGCACCAAGACCTTCGTCGCCGGGGTGCCGCTCTACGGGACGCTGGTCGGCGTGGAGGTCGAGGGCGAGCCCTCGGTCGGCGTCATCTACATGCCGGCCCTCGACGAGATGGTGACGGCCGCGCGGGGGCTCGGCTGCCGCTGGAACGGGCGGCCGTGTCGCGTGTCCGGCCGGACCGACCCGGCCGAGTCGCTCCTGGTGGCGACCGACCTGGACGCGGTGCGAGCGCGCATCGGGCACGAGCGCGGCGACGCGATGGCCGAGCGGGTGGCGATGCAGCGGACCTGGGCCGACTGCTACGGCTACCTGCTCGTGGCGACCGGGCGCGCCGACGTCGCGATGGACGCGGTCATGGCGATCTGGGACTGCGCGGCGCTGATGCCGATCATCGAGGAGGCCGGCGGGCGCTTCACGGCGTGGTCGGGCGAGCGGACCATCGACGGCGGCGACGCGGTGGCGACGAACGGCGCGCTCCACGACGACGTCCTGGCGATGCTGGGGGTGGCGTCATGAGGCGGATTCTGGCTTCGGCGGCGTGCCTCGTCGCGACGGTCGCGCTGGCGACGCCGGCGCTCGCGGGCTTTCCGCCGCTGATGCGCTTTCACGAGAAGGCGGCGCCGGCGGGCGAGCGCTCGGTGTGCGTGCTCTACTTCGACAACAACACCGGGGATCCGGGCTACGAGCCGCTGAAGAAGGGGCTCGCGGACATGATGGTGACGGACCTGGCCGGGGTGGAGGGGCTCACGGTCGTCGAGCGCTCGCGCCTGCAGGACGTGGTCGGCGAGCTGAAGCTCCAGAAGTCGAGCCTGTTCGACGCGGCGACGGCGCAGAAGGTCGGCAAGCTCGTCGGGGCGCGCTACGCGGTGACCGGGTCGATCGCGGCGGTGGCGCCGAAGGTCCGGCTCGACGTGCGGCTCATCGAGGTCCAGACGGGCAAGGTCGTCCTGGCGGACAAGGTCGTCGGGACGGCGGACGACTTCTTCACCCTGCAGGAGCAGCTCTCCAACGTGTTCGTGGTCGGCCTCGGCGAGACGGTCGTCCCGCGGTCGAAGACGCCGGCCAAGAAGCTGGCGACCGTCCTGGACTTCGGCAAGGCGCTGGATCTGGCGGACCAGGGGGACGCCAAGGGCGCGGCCAAGCAGATGGGGCAGGTGGTGGCCGAGGCGCCGGACTTCACCCTGGCGAAGACGCGCTACGCCGAGCTCATGCAGCGGGTCTACGCGGCCAAGGAGAAACGCGCGACCGGGCTGGCCGACGCGGAGGCGAAGCTCCTGGAGAAGATCGAGGCGGAGCTCACGGACAAGGACGTGCAGAAGCTCCGGGGGCGGAAGCTCAGGCGCTACCTGGGTTATCGCGTCATGCACGGTCACCTGTATCTGGCGCTCATCCAGCGGGTGACCCAGAGCGACAACCCCTTCATGCCGGCGCCGATCCCCGACGCCGAGCGCGAGCGCGTCAAGGCGTGGATGGTGGCCTTCTGGGACAACCAGCGGGCGCTGGGGCAGGAGCTGGCCGCCATCCGGCGTCACATCCCGCCGTTCCCCGACGCCGACGACGAGGACATCCGGGCCGCGCGGGAGCTCGGGCTCGGGATGAACCCGGAGAAGCTGCCGTTCATGTCGCCGCAGACCGTCTACCGGGGGCTCGCGGGCTTCGCGCTGACCGGCAAGCCCGACATGTTCGCCAGCGTGACCCCGGCGGTGACGCCGAGCCTGGCGCAGCTGGACGAGAAGTACGTCGCGGCTGGGCTCGCGCTCCTCGACGAGGCCTTGGTCGACATCGCGAAGAACGAGAAGAACTTCAAGGAGCGCGAGACGATCCGGACCCTGGATCTGTACGGCGAGTGTCTGCTGGCCCTCGGCCGGCCGGTGGAGGCCGTCGCCCGCTGGCAGAAGATCCTCGACGACTACCCGACCGCGAGCGAGTTCGGCGAGATCGAGAAGAAGATCCGCGAGACCCTCGCCGACCTGAAGTAGCGCGCCTTCGCTCAAGCGCCGGCCCCGCACCGCTCACGCTCCGCCCACGCTCACGCTCCGGCGCCGCCCACGCTCGCGCTCCGCCGCCGCCCGCGCTCACGCTCCGCCGCCGCCCGCGCTCACGCTCCGCCGCCGCCCACGCTCACGCTCCGGCGCCGCCCACGCTCACGCTCCGCCGCCGCCCACGCTCACGCTCCGCCGCCGCCCACGCTCACGCTCCGGCGCCGCCCACGCTCACGCTCACGCTCCGCCCGCGCTCACGCTCCGCCGCCGCCCACGCTCACGCTCCGCCGCCGCCCGCGCTCACGCTCCGCCGCCGCCCGCGCCCGGGCCCGCGCTCACGCCCCGGCGCCGCCCACGCGCACGCTCACGCTCACGCTCCGCTCGCGCTCCAGCGGCCGCGCCGCCCCCGGTCACGCCCGCGCCCCCCACCGCGCGCGCTCCGCTCCGGCTCATCCCACCACGCGCGCTCCGCTCCGGCTCATCCCACCGCGCGCGCTCCGGCTCCGCGCCGCTCCCTCCGTTGAAAGTGTTAGATCGCGGGGTCTGACCCCGCGATCTAATACTTATCCGGCCGCGTCTCTCAGAGCTCGATCTCGCCGATGACGAACTCCTCCTTGCGCTCGGTGAGGCGGAAGGTCAGCGAGCGGCGCTGCTCGTTCTTGCGGCCGTAGTTGGTGTAGACGTCGACCTGGAGGGTCACGGCGCCGATGAGGTCGGCCGCGGAGCTGCCGAAGAAGTGGCTCTTGATCTTGTAGGTCCCGTGCATGGCGCGGCGCAGGCTGTACTCCTCGGGGCCGTAGCCCATGGTGAAGTCGCGGGAGACCTTGCCGCCGATGGTCGTCAGGTTGTGGCCGTAGTAGGCCTCCTCGTCGCTGGGCTCGACGACGTGCAGGTCCATGTCCGTCATGTCGGCGTCCCAGGTCATGACGATGCGCACGTCCATGTCGAGGTGGCGCTTCAGGCGCGGGTCCAGCGGCCAGGCGGTGACGCCGGCGGCCTCGGCGCGCGGCCACATCGCGTTCAGCTCGACGAGCGCGATGAGCTCGATCTCGTCGAAGCGGGCCCAGCTCCCCATGACGACCTCGCCCAGCAGCTCCGCGGCGCGCTGGTAGTCGTCGCGCCCGCCGGCGGGCTTGGCCGCTGCGTCCGCGCGCCGGATGAGCAACAGCGCGAGGTCGCGGAAGGACTGCGGCTCCTCCGGGCGGAGGCGCAGGACCTCCGCGAAGACACCCGCCGCGAGGTCGAGGCGGTCGAGCTGCGCGAGGCGGTGGCCGAGGACGCGGAGCAGCGCCGGGTCCTCGAGCTCGAGCTCGGCGATGTTGCTCAGGATCCGCATCCCCAGGCGCGCGTCGGTCTTCGCGAAGAGGTCCGCGCAGTCCAGATAGAAGCCCGGCGAGCCGCCGAACTCCTTCCGCTGCTCCAGATAGACCTCGTAGCGCGCGCCGGCCGCCGCGGCCTTCAGCTCTCTCAGATACGGGGTGTCCGGATCCCACTTCGTCAGCACGATCGCGGCCTGGGGGCCCTCGTCCCCGTCGCCGCTCGCCTTGCCCTTCTTCTTGCCTTCCGGCTCGGCCGCGAGCTCCTCCGTCACGACCCGGCGGGCGGTGGTCGTCGGTCCGGGGCTCCGCTCCATCATGACCCGCGGCGAATCGGCCCCCGCGCTCCCGTAGCTGCCGTCCTCCTCGGCCGCGTCGGCCTTGGCGTCCGCGTCACCGCCGTACTTGAAGCCCTTCGGGTAGGTGTACTGGGCGTCGTACCAGCTCAGCTCCTTCTTCCAGATCCCCAGCACGTGCTCGAGCTTGCTCGCGACGTTCGTGCGCTCCTGCTGCGCCCGGTCCTTCATGGCCGCGTCGTAGTCGCGGCGCATCCCGGCCAGCGACGCGGGTGGTCGCACCTCGTGCTCGACGTACTGGTCGAGGCTCTCGAGGACGAGGAGCGACGTCCCCGGCGTCACGATCCCGTACGTACGTCCGAGGCTCCGGATGGCCTCGGCGTTGTCGTCCTCGTGAGCGAGGAGCCGCTGGAGCTCTTGCTGCGCCCAGAAGCGCGCGATGAGGTCGCCCTCCGAGGCGTCCGCCGCCCGGATGGTCACGCGCTCGGTGCGGGTCACCCGACCCGGGTAGCCGAGCTCCAGCGTCAGGGTCACGCTCTCGCTCTCCAGGACGCCGGCGATGGCCAGCGGCCCGGTCACGGGCTCCGCCACCCGCGGCTCGAGGTCGTCGACCCGGCCGTCGGTCGCGCGGATCGCCAGCAACGAGAAGACGGGCTCGCCGAGCCGGGCGAGGACCGCGCCGTCGTCGAGCCGCGCCAGGTTGAGGTACGCCCCGCCGCTCCGCTGCGCGAGCTGGCGCAGCAGCGCGTGGTTGGCCGTCGCCTCGCCGTTGAGGGCGAAGACCGGCGAGCGGAGGTCACCCGGATCGGCCTCGCCGAAGTTGGACATCCCGTCGCTGACCAATACCGTCACGTCCGGCGCCGTCGCTCCCCGCGGGAGCGCCGCCGCCGCCAGCGTCGTCGCGCCGTCGTAGGCGAGGCCCTTCAGCGCACTCGTCAGGCGCGCGGCGTCGGTCGGGAGCTGGAAGGACACCGGGGCGTCAGCGTCGTTCCGGAGCACCACGAGGTCGACCTCGACCGCGCCGAGGCGCTCGAGCCAGCGGCCGAGCAGCGCGATCTCCCGGGCGTGGTCGGCCCCGGCGCGAGAGCGCGACGCGTCCCAAACGAGCCGCACGTGCCCGAGCCTCGGCGCCGGGCTCGCGGCCGGCGGCTCCGCGGCGACCCGGACCGAGAAGTAGGTCCGTCCGTCGGGGGCCCGTTCGACCTGGACCGGGCGCTCGCCGGCGTCGGGGATGAGCACGGCGAGGTCGCGCTCGAGCTTCGCGTTCTTCACGGTCGCCTCGGCCACCCAGCTGTCCCGCCAGCGCCCGAAGGACGGCGCGAGGCGACCGCGGCCGAGCATGACCGGGGCCTTCTGGGCGCGCACGACCTCGATCCGCACGTGCATGTCGGCGATGGGGTCGGAGAAGCGCAGCGGGAGCTGGTACCAGACGCCGTCGTCCTTCTCTACGAGGTCGCTGACCCAGCGGACCATGACCGTCCGCGAGCCGCCGGCCGGGATCGGGAAGACCCGGGTCCGGAAGGCGTTGCCGCCCACCCACTCGGCCAGGCCGGGATCGACGCCCTTGCGGACCTCCTGCTCGAAGATGTGCCGGGCCTCGTCTTTGTCGACCACGACGCCGTCGACGAGCGTGCCCCCGACGTCGAGCGCGTAGCCGGACACCGTCGCGCCCTCGGGGAGCGGGACCGTCAGGTCGCCGGCCACGGCGCGCCGGCGGGGGTTCGCGAAGGTCAGCGTCAGCCGCGTCTCGGCGAGGTGGCCGACCACCCGGACGTCGACGTCCGCGCGCGTCACCGCGAGGGTCGGACGGGACGCCTCCCCGGCGATGACCATGGTCGGGACCGGCGCGGGCCGGGCGCTGGCGACCCGCTGAGGGGCCGCGGCGTGCGTCGTCGCAGGCAGGGCGAGGAGCGCTGCGGCCAGGAGGGCGACACGGTGGGCGTTCACGATGGGCTCCTTGGGAGAAGGGCGGCGGGCCTCGGGGCCCTCGCGAGGGTCGCGCCATCGGCGCCGGGCTGGCAAGGCGTTCGGTGCGGCCTCGCCCCGGCGGTCCGGGGTGGCGCGGCGTCGACGAGGGCGCCGCGAGGAGCTCTCGGCGTCTTTCGACGCCCGGCACGCCAAAAGGTTTCCCGGCCCGACCGCGTGTCGCGCCGGGACGCCGCGCCCGCGGGAAGCGGTCGGGGGATCCCCGCGCGCCGACGGCCGATCTCCGGGGCATGCGGTCCGCCTCGCCCTGAGCGCGCTTTCCGCGTCGCACACGCGTGGGCGCCTGGCGCCACGTCTGAAGGCGTCGCCCGGAGACGTGCGTTGCACCCTGATCGCTCCGGTTTCACGGCGGCGCGAGGAGCGCGGCGACCGGGCCGTGACGGCGGGGCCGAATCGGTTCAAGGTGTCGGCGTACCGAGACGAGATCCTTTCCGTAGGCCACCGGAAGAGCCGGGAAGGGACAGGTCGTGACGAATCCGATGAAGAAAACCGCAGATCCCGACGCCCCGGTGGGGCCCGAGGGGAAGCGCGACCGCGGCGGGTTGCGCGTCCTGGCGTCGACCGCTCCGTCGATGGTCCGCGCCCTCCATGACGCCGCCGTCGACATCTTCACCACGGAGACCGAGGCCGTGCCCCTCGACGAGGAGGCGCAGCGCCCGGTCGCGGCGGTGACCGGGCGCCGCTCCCTCGCCGTCCGCCGCCGCCGGGTCCAGGCGGCGACCGATCCCAGCGGGACCGAGGGGTCGCGCGAGGTCGTCGGCTTCCCCCTGTCCTTCGGTCCGTCCGGTGACGACGGCGAGCCGTCCGCGCCGTCAGCCTCCCCCGAGCCGTCCGCGCCGGTGCCGTCCGAGCCGTCCGCGTCGCCGGTGTCTCTCCAGCCCGGCCTGCCGCTGGCCGACGTCGTCCCGCTGCTCGCCGCCGAGCCGACCGCGCCGCGGCCGGTCCCGACAGCGGCCCCGCCGCTGGAGGGTGAGCAGCTCACCGCCTCGTCTCTGCCGATCTCTCACGCGCCGGGCTTGTCCCGACGTCTGCTGCTCGTCGGCCTCGTCGCTGCCGGCGTGATCGTCGGCGCGATCGTCGCTCTGAGCGGCGGCTCGGGGTCCACGGCGCCGGCGCCCTCGGCGGATCCCGCGATGGTGCCGGCGGTGGCCGGGCCCGCCGACCCGGGACCGACCGTCACGGCACCCGCGCCCGGCGAAGCGGGACCGACCGCGCCCGCGCCCACACCGAAGCCCGCCGTGGCCACGAACGAGGCCACCGAGGTCGCTCCCGCCGTGGCGCAACCCGCCGAGCCCGCCGTCGCCGAGGCTCCCGCCGCGGCGCAACCCGCCGAGCCCGCCGTCGTCGAGGCTCCTGCCGCGGCGCAACCCGCCGAGCCCGCGGTCGCCGAGGCTCCCGCCGCGGCGCAACCCGCCGAGCCCGCCGGCGCCGAGGACGGCTCGCCCGGGAGCGGCTCCGAGGGGACGGTCGTGGTGCGCGACGCGCCGGACAGCGCGAGCCCGGCCGACGCCGATCCGACCGCACATGGCGCCGAGGCGGCCGCCCCCATGGGGGAGCCGAGCGAGACCGAGGCCGCCCTGGCCCCCGGCGCTCCCGAGCTCAGCCCGCGGGTCCAGCGGATCGTCGAGCGGCGCCAGAAGGCCTACCAGCGCGAGTTCGAGGCGCGCAAGCGCGAGCGGCTGAAGGCGCTCGCCGAGCAGGCACGGAAGAACCGCGAGATCGCGGCCGAGCGGCAGCGGCGCTACAAGGACGAGTTCGCGCGCAGGAAGCAGGAGCGCCTCGAGGCCGCCGAGGAGCGCTGAGCGCCGGCGCCTCTCAGTCGCCGTTCACGCTCTCCCGGTCCAGGACGGCGCGCACCCGCTCGCCGAGGCGCTGCGGGACGATCGGCTTCTGCACGAAGGCGACGTCCGGATCGATGAGCGCGTGCTGGATGACGCTCGTGTCGGTGTAGCCCGACATGTAGAGCACCCGGAGGCCGGGGCGCATCGCCTTCAGGCGCTCGGCGAGCTCAGGGCCGCGCATCCGGGGCATGATGATGTCGGTCAGGAGCAGGTGAATCGGGCGCGGGTGCTGCTCGGAGATGAGCAGCGCCTCGCCGGCGTTCGCCGCGAGCAGGACGTGGTAGCCGAAGCGCCGCAGGATCGTCGCGGCGACCTCGCGGACCTGGGCCTGGTCCTCGGTGACGAGGATCGTCTCGGTCCCCTCGAGGCGCGTCGGCACCGGCCGCCGCGTCAGGGGGCCGGTGGCCGCGCCGCGGGCCTGGGGGAGGTAGATCTTGAAGGTCGTCCCGGCGCCGGGCTCGCTGTAGACCCAGATCATCCCGCCGCTCTGACGCACGATGCCGAAGACGGTCGACAGGCCGAGGCCGGTCCCCTTGCCCGGCTCCTTGGTGGTGAAGTACGGCTCGAAGATGCGCGCCTGGGTCTCGCCGTCCATCCCGACGCCGGTGTCGCTGACCGCGAGCAGGGCGTAGCGCCCGGGCTCGGCGCCGAAGTGCTCGGCGATGTACTCGCCGTCCACCTCGATGGCGCGCGTCTCGATGGTGAGCTTGCCGCCCTCGGGCATGGCGTCCCGGGCGTTGATGGCGAGGTTCATCACCACCTGGTCGATCTGCCCGGGGTCGGCGATGACCTTCGGGACCTCGCGGCCGTAGTCGACCACGAGCTCGATGTCCGCGCCGAGGAGCCGCCGGAGCATCCGCTCCGAGACCTCGAGGGTGTCGTTGAGGTCGATGAGCGCGGGCTCCTGCACCTGGTGGCGGCTGAAGGCCAGGAGCTGCCGGGTCAGCTCGGCGGCGCGCCGGCCGGCCCAGCGCACGGGCTCGACCTCGCGGCGCATCGGGTCGACCTCGCTGAGCTCGTCGAGCATGAGCTCGCTGTGGCTCAGGATGACCGTCAGGAGGTTGTTGAAGTCGTGGGCGACGCTCCCGGCGAGGCGGCCGATCGCCTCCATCTTCTGGGCGTGCCGGAGCTGCTGCTCGAGCTTGAGGCCCTCGGTGACGTCGATGGACAGGATGATGATGCCGGCCTCGCACGGCTCGACGCGGAGCTCGAAGGTCCGCGTCGCCCCGTCGGGGTAGGTGAAGGCGTTCCGCATCGTCTGCGGATCGCCGCCCGCCATGCAGGTCGACAGCGCGTCGAAGAGCGGCGTCTCCTCGATGCCGGGGTAGCACTCCATCATGGTGCGCCCGGTGAGCTCCTCGACGGTCCTCCGGCCGTGGGCGGCCGCCGCCTCGTTGATGTAGGCGTAGCGCCACTCGCGGTCGATGATCTGCAGCCCCTCCCGCATCGCCGACGTGGCGGTGTGGAGCACCTGCGGCGCGACGACGTCGCTCCGTGGTGAGTCGGACACCCGTTCCCTCTCGTCACTGGTGAGATGAGGGGGCAGTAGACCGCGACGCGGCGGGACGTGCAAGCCGTCGACGGCGTCGACGCAGGCTGGGGCTCAGCGCGCCGCGCGGCCTCGTCGTCCCTGCTGCGCGGCCTCCGCGGCGATGCGCTTCTTGGTGGCCGCCCAGCCGCAGATCGGGCAGCCGGTCAGGTCGTGCCCGCGCGCCGGACAGTGCTCGCGGCCGAAGAAGATGATCTGGAGGTGCAGCCGGTTCCAGAGCGACTCGGGGAAGATGGCCTTGAGGTCGGCCTCGGTGCGCGCGACGTTCGAGCCGTTCGAGAGCCCCCAGCGCGCCGCGAGCCGGTGGATGTGGGTGTCGACCGGGAAGGCCGGGAAGCCGAAGGCCTGGGACATCACGACCGAGGCGGTCTTGTGGCCGACCCCGGGCAGCGCCTCGAGGGCCTCGAAGCTCTGCGGGACGACGCCGTCGTGGCGCTCGAGGAGGAGCTGCGCCATCTTCGCGAGGTTCTTGGCCTTGGTCGGGGCGAGGCCGATCTCGCGGATGAGCTCACGGATCTCGTCGACCGGCAGGGCCGCCATCTCGCGCGGCCCGGGGGCCCTGGCGAACAGCGCGGGGGTCACCTCGTTGACCTTCTTGTCGGTGGTCTGCGCGCTGAGCATCACCGCGACCAACAGGGTGAACGGGTCGACGTGATCGAGCGGGATCGGGGTCTCGGGGTAGAGCTCGTCGAGGAGCTCGACGATCCGGCGGGCCTTGTCGCTGCGCTTCATGGCTTCTCCGTGGCGAGCTCAGGGGGCGCTGATGCGGACCCGCGGCGGCTCGGTGGCGCCGTTCTTGCCGAGGGTGACCAGGCGGACGCGGTCGCCGGCCGGGTCGTGGACCAGCCAGAAGTCGGTCCGCTCGGCCCCGGCGCCGGCCGTCCAGAGGGGGGCCGGATCCCCCGCCGAGGCGCCGCTCGCCGAGGCGTAGGAGAGCCCCGCGTCGGTCAGGAGCCCCACCGCGAGGCCGTCGGAGGTCGCCGCTGCCTGGAACCACCGCCCGGGCCCGACGTCGCCCCAGGCGCCGAGGGTCGACCCGTCGAACCGCGCGTAGACGGCGCGCTCGGGGTCGGCGTCGAAGTCGAAGGCCGCCACCACGGAGCGGCCCGCGGCGCCCGCGGCGCCCGCGAAGAGCAGCTCGCCCGCGTCGAAGCTGACGGTCGCGCCGCCCGCCTCGCCCGGGCTCGAGACCGTGACCCGCAGCTGGCCTCCGCTGACCGCGGAGAAGACGTGGGCCTCGGTGGCGGAGACGCGCGCCGCGACGACGTCGTTGCGCACGAGCGGGGTGGCGTCGACGGTGCTCTCGACGGGGTCGCCGCCCGAGAGCGACCACTGGGTCCGGCGGATCAGCTCGCGCCCCGCCGTCCCCGACGGGCCGAGGTCGTAGAGGGCGACGCCGTCCTGCCAGACGACGAGGCTCGGGAAGCTCATGTCGAGGTCGGCCGCGAAGGGGGCCGACGACGGCTGGGGCAGGCCGGCGTCGCTCACCGGGAGGTGCCACATCGTCGCGCCGGACGGGTCGAGGGCGAGCACCACGAAGGCGCCGTCGGGGGCGCCGCGCACCAGGAGCTGGGAGAAGGTCACGGCGTCGGACCCGCCGAGGGCGACCGGGGAGCTGAGGGCGTTGCCGTCGGCGTCGGTGACGAGCACGCGGATCGGCTCGGGCGTCCCGGTGACGTTGGCCTGCCACGCGAAGGCGAGGCGCCCGACGTCGTCGCCGCCCACCCCGGCGACGCGGACCCCGGAGACGTTGGCGGCGAAGACCTCTTTCTCGGTGCCGGTCAGGGGCGCGCAGCCCTGGCCCGCGTCGTCGCAGCCCGACAGGCAGGAGAGGGCGAGGGCGCTCTCGCCGTCCGCGCCGCAGCGGCGGGCGGTCCCGGTCACGCAGCCGAGGGCCGCGCCGGGCGTGCAGCTGTCCGCGCAGACGGAGTCCTCGCCGTCGAAGACGCAGCCGAGCGGGCAGACCTCGGCGACCTCGTAGTCGGTGTTCGGAGCGGTGCCCACGCACGCCAGCCTCAGATAGCCCTGGCAGGCGCTCGTCCCCGGTTCGCAGTAGCCGGGGGAGGCGTCGAGCACCTCGGCGGTGTCGCTCGCGTCGCCGTCCTCGACATCGGCGACGCTCGTGTCCGCCTCGTACGCGTCGGCGGCGGTGTCCGCTTCGGCGGTGTCCGCGTCGGTCGAGACGGTGTCGGTCAGCACCGTGTCCGCGTCGGTCGCGCCGTCGTCACCCCCGCACGCGGACAACGCCGCTATCGCGATCGCCAGAGCTCCCCAGCTGCTGCGCATGCACCCCTCCCGGTCGGCCGCGAACGATAATCAAAGGGCCGACCGGTGACCAGCGCAGCGCGCAGGGCTACCGCGTCGCGGGGGTGGCGTCGGGGCGGCCCGGGACGTCCTTCAGGAAGGTCTTGGCGAGCTTCGCGGCCTTGGCGACCGGCGCCGGGGCCTTGCCCTTGGCCTTGCCCAGGGTGAGCTCGACCTGGCCGGACTCCGAGAGCTTCCAGCTCCGGGACCAGACCGACTTCTCCTTGCTGGGGCCGTCCTCCTTCGCCGTGCCCTTGGCCGCCGACAGCGGCAGGAGCCAGCAGCCGGCGTCCTTGCCGTCCGCCGCGAAGCACAGCGCGAGGTCGGTCCGCGACTCGGTGTTGCTCACGGTCGGGTCCTTCTCGGTGGGCTCGCTCCAGGTCGTCTTGACCTCGAAGGCGTGGACGATCCCGACCGGGTCGTGCGGGCACATCCCGGGGCACATGTCGAAGCGCTGGGCGCTGCCGAGGATCTCGACCGCCCCCTCGCGCGGGTTGCCCATGTGGCCGCTCGCGTCGGCGAGGACGCCGGCGTCGGCGAGCTTGCCCTCCTGGCCGAGGATCGCCCGGAACTGCGAGACGATCGTCCCGTCGTCGCGCACGCCGGTGACCCGGACGACGAGGGCCGTCGGGATGTCCGAGATCTCGCCCACGTCCTCGGTGGGGTTGCTCTGGGTGATGACCTCACAGACGCACTCGGGGCAGCCGGCGTCCTTCGTGAGGCCTGCGCAGAAGGCCTCGAACGGGGCGTCGTCGGTCCACGCCGGGACGTCGGCGCGCGCCGAGGGCGCGGAGAGCGAGCCAAAGAGGGACACCGTGGCGATCAGGGTGAAGGCGACACGCATGGATTCGGATGCTCCAGGATGGCGGGATAACGCGAGTGGTACACTGAGAGATCACGGCGACGCTACAGTTGGTTTCAGCGGTCGGTCGTTTCCTGCACAGGGCCGCGTCACAGGCCGGTGTCATGGCCGTTTCACACACCTGGGGGCACGATCTCCGGGCCGTCGAATCGGCGTCCGAGCGCACATCGGCCGCAGGGTCAGCTTCTTGTGGCGGGAGCCGGAGAGTGCGGGTAGTGTCGGCCGCCCCGAGCCCACGAGACGACTCCTGGAGCCAACTCATGAAGATCGTTGAACTCACGACCGCCGCCCTCGCGCTCACGCTGATCCTCGCCGCCTGCGGGGGGAAGGACGCCGGTGGCGGTGGAGAAGGCGGCGGCGAGACCGCGGGCCTCGCCAAGTCGGCCCTCGTCGGCAGCTGGAGCGGCCCCTTCGGCAGCTTCACCCTCGGCGAGGACGACAAGGGCAAGCTGACGCTGAAGAACTGCGGCTACGAGATCCTCGGCCCCGGCCAGATCAAGATGCCGGAGGACGTCTCCACCTGTGAGGAGAAGTCCTACGAGGGCGAGGTCAGGCTCGAGGGCTACGAGGTCGCGATCGGCGACCCGGCCAAGATGATGCACAAGTTCTCCGCCTACCTCGACGGCGCTGGCGCGCTGCACCTCGGGATGTCGGTGCGCCAGGACGTGAGCCCCCTGAAGGGCAAGGTCGGCGACGTCACGGTCGGCATGTTCGACACCCTGAAGGTCGCCGCCGACGGGACCTGCACGCTCAGCTCGAAGATGGAAGACGGCCCCAAGCCGGCGAAGTGCCGCTTCGAGAAGGCCGGCGAGGTCGAGGTCTTCGTCTACGAGCACAAGGGCGAAGAGGAAGGCATGGTCTACCTCGCCAAGGAGGGCCTCGTGGTCCCCGCGAACGTCCACCAGATGGCGTTCACCAAGGGCAAGTGAGGACCTCGAGCTCGCCGGGGCCTCGCTAGTCGAGGTCCCAGAAGTAGTCCTTGTCGGAGAGCTCCTCGCTCCAGGCGTCGTCGCCGTGGTCCACGCGGACATCGGCGACGCCGTCGGAGGCGCGGAGCTCTCCCGGGGCGCGTGGGCGGTCCGGCAGCTCGAGCGCGATGGCCTCGAGCTCGCCGACCTCCTGGGCCCAGAACCCCGGGTCGGCGTAGGACGGCCAGGTCCGCGGGAAGAGCGGGTCGTGCCAGCGGCGCGCGATCCAGCCCGCGTAGTGGATCCGGCGCATGGCCGGCAGCACGTCGAGGGCGGCCAGCTCGCGGTGGTCGAAGGGGCGGAAGCGCTCGTAGCCGTCGAGGAGCACGCCGAGCTGGCGGGCGCGCTCGTCCGGGGAGCCGGAGAGCATCAACCAGAGGTCCTGGACCGCCGGCCCCGTGCAGGCGTCGTCGAGGTCCAGGACCTGCAGGATCCCGTCGTTCAGGAGCAGGTTCCCGCGGTGCAGGTCGCCGTGCAGGCGGATCGTCCGGAGCCCGCTCAGCCTCGCCTCGGCGGCGTCCGCGATGCGCCGGGCTGCGTCTCGATAGCGCTGATGGAGGTGGCGCGGGACGAGCGGGCCGGTGAGGAGCGTCGCCACGGGCTCGTGGACCCAATCGGCGACGCTCAGGGTGCGGCGGGAGGTGAAGCGCGCGCGCTCGCCGACCGCGTGGATCCGCGCGGCCATCATCGCGATGCGCTCGAGCAGCGCGTCGTCGAGATCGCCGAGCGCGCGTCCCGGGCGGTACTCGAAGAGCGCGTAGGGGACGCCCTCGGTCCACTTCAGGGACTCGCCGTCGGGGAAGCGGACCACGCCGCAGGCCGGGATCTCGGCGCCGGCGAGGTCGTCGAGGAAGGCGTGCTCCTCGCGGATCTGGGCGGTCGACCAGCGGCCGGGGCGGTAGAACTTCGCGATGATGCGCCCGCCGCCGGCGAGGCCGACCAGGTAGACGCGGTTTTCGTAGGAGTTGAGCGGGAAGCAGCCGGCCGTCGTGTCGAGGCCGCTCGCCTCGACCGCGTCGAGCACGCGGTCGGGGGTCAGGCCGACGAAGAGGTCGGTGGGGGTGTCGGCAGAGGTCGTCAAGCGGGCTCCGAGCGGCGGGTCGGCGCGATCATAGCGGCAGACGCCGCCGCAGAGACAGCGCTGTTCGACGCTCGGACCTCAGGGGGACCCTCAGGGGACCCGCGGCAGGGTGACGCTCACCGGGCCTGCGTGGGGCTCGCGGTCACCGGCGCCGAGCTGCCCCCAGGCGTTGTCTCCGACGCAGCGCGCGCGCCCGTCGTGGGCCACGCCGCACGCGTGTGCGCCGGCCCCGGCGCGGGCCATGTCGAAGTCGACCACCGCGCCGAGCCCCACCGGCGCGAGCCCCTCGAGGGCGTCACCGCGCAGATAGCCGCACCGGACCTCGCCCTCGGCGCTCCGCAGGCACGCGCGGTCGCTCCAGGCGAGCACCTCGACCGCCGGCGGCGTGTCGAGCCGCACCGGGAGCTCCCCCACCGACGGCCAGAGCCAGACGCCGCCGTCAGCCGTCACCGCCAGTGGCGCGACCCCGATCGCGATCCCGACCACGAGGGGCGGCACCCCCTCGAGCACCCGCGGGTGGTCCGGCAGACCGCAGGTCACGCCGCCGGCGCCGTTCAGGACGCAGGCCTCGCGGGCGCCGGCGACGAGGAGCTGGGCGTCCCGGACCCCGGTGACCGTGCGGACGTGGGCCGCGTCGTCCCAGTAGCCCTCGCTGCAGCCCCAGCACGAGACCGTCCCGTCCTCCATCAGGGCGCAGGAGAAGCACGCCCCGGCCGCCACCGCGCGGGCGTTCGTCAGGGGCGGGCCGACCCAGCCGTAGCCGGCGCCGCCGAAGATCATCTCGGGCTCCGTGACGACCTGGACGGGCGCCGCCGAGTAGGCCGCGCCCAGGCCGAGCTGGCCGAAACGCTCGCCGTTTCCCCAGCACCACACCTCGCCGCGGTGGTCGAGGGCGCAGGCGTGGGACTCACCGACCGAGAGCGCCGTTGCCGGGCGGTCCTCGCCGCCGAGGAGGACCCGGCGTGGTCGCTCGATGGCCTTCTCGGCGCCGTAGCGCTGGTGGCCCACCTGGACCTCGGGGCGCCGCTGACCGGACTGGCCGCGGTCGTTGCGGCCCCAGCACCAGAGGGTCGCGCCGGTGGTCAGGACACAGGTCTGACCCATCCCGACGCCGATCTGGTCGATCCAGCCGGCCTCGAGGTCGCCGAGGGCGACGCAGGCCGCGCTCCCCGGGGACGCCTGGCAGGCCCCGCGGAGCACCGTGATCGCGTGGCGGCGCGAGGGCGGCGCCCCCTCGCCCCGGAGGATCATGTCACCCAGAACGGCACACGCGTTCGCCTCGCCAGCGTCGCAGCCGGCGGTCAGGAAGGCGCGTGCCTTCATCGGGTGCTCCGGGCGGAGCGTGGTCCCGAGGTCCAGGCATGCCTGCCCGACGCCCGCGCGGCAGGCGGCCGCGGTCTCGGGGGGGTACAACGGAGCGGCGCCGCAGGCCCCGACCAGCGGGGCCATCGCGAACGCCGCCACGATCGTGAGCGAGGGGCGGGGCGCCATGGCCGTGCTCCGGTCGAAGAGCTCAATCTTTTCAGGCGCCTGACGCAGCAAGAACCACGCCAGGGCGCGGCTCGGGGCGGCGAGCGGATCCTCGGCCGCCCAGCGCCCGCGAATCGGGCGAACCGACACACCGGATCGGGTCGGCTGACGCACCGGTCGCCGTCACCGTCGCCCGCTTGACGCCCCACCCGAGCGTGCTACGCGGAGGTACGCGGACCGGCGAGCCTCGGACGGCTCGCGTCTGTCCAGCGGCGCGGGAGGTCGACATGAAGCGATGGGGACTCTCGATGGTCGCGGCCGCGAGCCTGCTGCCCCTGGCGACGGTGGCCGGCTGTCCCGACGACGGCCCGCGGAAGATCGGCGCGAGCTGCACGAGCGACGGGCAGTGCGCGAGCGGGCTCTGCGCCGCCGGCACCTGTCTCGACCCGGACGGGGACGAGGACCTCGACTCCCTCGCCAACCGCATCGAGGCGGCCCTGGGGACCGACCCCTTCGCGGCCGACAGCGACGGCGACGGCGTCGACGACCCGACGGAGCTCGGCGACGTCGGCGCGCCGCTCGACAGCGACGGCGACGGCAAGATCGACGCGATCGAGAGCGCCTCCGCGGACGCCGACGACGACTGTATCGTCGACCAGCAGGACCCCCGCGACAGCGTCTCGGACCCGCCCAGCGAGGCGCTGCCCGAGGCGTGCGGCGACGGGACGGTCGTGTGCACCGCCAACCCGCTCGCCGGGACCTGCGCGGCGGCGCTGGGCACGATGGTGAGCGAGTGCTTCCAGCCGTTCGGCGACTGCCTCGTGACGATCACGGGGGAGGCCGACGGCTCGACGAGCGTCACGTGGTCGAGCGGCGCCCAGATGATATGGAAGGCCGCGGGCGACGCCGCGGTGGGGCAGCTCGTCGGACCGAGCGGCGCGACCTGCGGGACCCTGCGATCCACGGACGCCGGCGGGGACGACCCCGAGTCGACGATCACGGTCACGGGCGGGCCGAGCTTCGGGATCGACGGCACCGAGGACGCGACGATCATCACCTGTCCCGGCGGCCAGCAGGTCGTCCTCCACGACTCCGACGCCGACGCCTTCGGGCAGTGCAGCGGGATGGACTCCGCGTCGCGGTGCGAGATCCGCGCGCCCGGCTCGTGCCTCGACGAGGGCGACTGCCCGGAGGGGGAGCTGTGCTGCGCCATCTCGCGCCAGCCGGACGCCGGTCGGTACTGCGTCGACATCCTGGAGTGCCCCTATGACTGACCACCTCCCGACGGCGCCCCGGAAGAAAACCCGGAAAGCGGTAGACCCATCGGCGGCGGGGCGCGTATTGGCCCCCGGCACCCCCCGCTCGACCGTCCCAGGAGACACGATGCTTCGACCCCTGACCCTGCTCGCCGTCGGTGGCCTGCTCGCCGCGTGCCCCAGCTCGTCGACCCCGGTCGCGCCCGACGAGGGCCCGCCTCCGGCCACCGTCGCTCCGGCGCAGGACACCGCGGTCAGCGCCGCGCCCGACACCGCCCCCGCCGCGCCGACCGCGGCGGCCGATCCCGGAGCGGCGAAGACCGCCGCCGCGGCCAACAACGCCTTCGGCCTCGCGCTGTACGAGCAGGTCCGCGTGGGTGAGGGCAACCGCTTCTTCTCGCCGATCAGCCTCTCGACGGCGCTGGCGATGACCAGCCTCGGCGCCGCCGGGGACACGGAGAAGGAGCTTCGGGCCGCGCTGCGCCTGCCCGACGCCGGCGCCCACGAGGCCTTCGCGGCGCTCCAGGCCGGGCTCGAGAAGGACCGCGGCGACGACGCGACGCTGACGGTGGCCAACCGCCTCTGGGGCCACCAGGGCTACGAGTTCCTCGACAGCTTCGTCACCGCGACGAAGGCGCACTACGGCGCTGGGCTCGAGCGGGTCGACTTCGCGGCGACCGAGGCCGCGCGGCAGACCATCAACCGCTGGATCTCCGAGAAGACCGCGGAGAAGATCCCCGAGCTGCTGCCCGAGGGGCTCCTGACCGATCAGGTCCGTCTGGTGCTGACCAACGCCGTCTACTTCAAGGGCGACTGGGAGCTCGCCTTCGACGCCGGCGACACGCGGCCCGCGCCCTTCGCCGTGTCCGCCGACAAGACCGTCGAGGCGCAGCTCATGTTCCGCAAGGCGCGCTTCGAGTACGCCGAGGACGAGCGTGTCCAGGTCATCGCGATGCCCTACCAGGGCGCGGACCTGTCGATGGTCGTCGTGCTGCCGAAGGCGAAGGACGGGCTGGCGGCGGTCGAGGCCACCCTGGCCGAGGACCTCCCCAAGTGGATGGACCAGCTCGGCGCCCGGGAGATCGCGACCTACTTCCCGCGCTTCGAGATGCGCGCCAAGGCGCAGATGAACGACGCGCTGAAGGCCCTCGGCGTGGAGCAGGCCTTCTCGATGTCCGCCGACTTCAGCCCGATGAGCGGCAAGAAGGACCTCTACCTGAGCGCGGTCGTCCACGAGGCGTACGTCAAGGTCGACGAGAAGGGGACCGAGGCCGCCGCCGCCACCGCCGCCATCGTGGCGGTCAAGGGCATCAGCGTGCCGACGGTCTTCCGCGCCGACCACCCCTTCTTCTTCGCCATCCGCGACGAACGGTCCGGGGCCCTGCTCTTCGTCGGCCGCGTCGTCGACCCGACCGCCGGCTGAGCGTTCGAACAGGCTCTGCGCGTCACTCGCCCATCGCGACGGCCTGGATCCGCGCCATGGGCAGCTCGTCGCCGCGGCTGAAGGCGTCTCGGAGATCCTTCAGCCCAGCGAGGTCGGGCGCGCGGCCGCAGCGCTCCATCGCCGTGGCGTAGAGGCGGCGCTCGGCGCGGGCGAGGCGCCCGTCGATGAAGGCGGCGACGACGAGCACGCACAGCACCTCGGTGCGCGCGTCCTCGTCGAGGCCGTCGAGGGTCGTCAGGAAGCGCTCGGCGTCGCCCAGGTCCGGGACCCCGGGGGCGCCGGTCCTGCGGGCGAGCGCCGCGAGCAGCGCCCCGAGGTTCGGGTGCATGTCGCGGCTCCGGACGACGCCCACGGCGGCGGCCCGGGCCAGGGCGTGGGCGTGCTCCGGGGTGGTGCCGCGGTCGGCGAGCAGCGCCTCGGCGAAGGCCTCGGCGGCGGACGGCCCGAGCCCGCGGATCCGCGCCTCGCGCAGGACGCGCCAGGTCACGGCGGCGTCCCAGGCCGCGGTGACCGGGACGTCGACGAAGGGCAGCCAGGCGTGGACCGCCACGCGCCCCGCGACGCGGCGAAGGAGCAGCCTCAGGATGAAGTTCGTCAGCGTGATCTTCAGCTTGTAGACGAGGGTCGCGAGGACGACGCGCCAGCGGGAGATCTCTCGGTACGGGTCGATGCGGAAGGGGTTGTCCGGTGGGTTCGGGAGCTCGAGCGCCGCGCGGATCATCGCGATGGCGACCGCCTGGCGCTCCTCGTCGATGTCCTCGCCGCGGTCGGGCACGAGGCGGATCCCGGCGGCGGCGGCGAGCCGGTGCACGCCGGTCAGCGAGTTTCGGTAGAGGAAGTAGACCTCGACCGCCGTGACCGCGATCACCGCGGCGTTGACGATGAAGAAGTCGCGGACGTCCTCCCAGAAGGTCGTCGTGGCGTCGAGCTGGGTCAGGGTGAGCCAGCCGGCGATCCCGCAGCCGAGGCCAGCGAGGGCGCCGATCATCGCCGCGCGGAGGATCGTGGAGCGCGAGACGCGGCGCATCTCCGCCCGCTCCTCGGCGTCGAGGATGTGGGCGGCGCTGTCGACGCGGCCCGGTCCGTGCCGCGCCGCGCGCTTGGCGAACACGCGCATGCCGAGCTGCTCGAGGCGCGGCTGCTTGTCCGTCGAGAGCCCGGCGAGCTCCTCGAGCTTGTCGCGCGCCTTCTCGAGCCCGTCGCCTACCGCGTCCGCGACGCGGTGCGCGAGATCCTCGTCTTCGCGGGGCCCGTTCGGCGGGCCACCTGGTGGGGCTGGAGCAGCCACGGCGACAGTCTATACCAGATGTCCCGCCCGCTCGCTCGCGGTCCCGCGTCGTTACGCGCGCCGCTGTCGCCCGTCGTCGAAGTTCGTTGGCCCCCCGCCCCGCGCCTGATATTCGGGGCGCATGTCTACTGGAATCGAGGGCTTCGCCGCAGACCTCCTCTCGCCGCGCCTCACCACGGGGGATGGCCCCGGCGCCTACGACCGCCTGTTGGTGGCGCTGCGCGAGCTTCGGGAGGACCCGACCCTGCTCGAGCCGCTGGCCGCCGCCTGGGCCGAGCGGACCTTCGCCGCGGGCTTCGCGCGGCCGATGCTCCTGCTCGCCTGTCTTCGGTACCGCGCGCTCGCCGAGGTCGACCACCCCCTGGCGCCGGAGGTGCTCCTCGACGGCGAGGCCCCGGAGCTCTCGCGGCGTCTCCGCGAGGCGCTCGGTGACCCCGGGCTGGTCGAGGTCCTCGCGACGCGTCGACTGCGCGGGCACGACCCCGGTCGGGCGCTGGGCTGGGGGCTCGTCAGCCTCGCCCTGGGGCTGACCCACCGCCGCTTCGCGCTCGTCGACCTCGCGGCCGTCGCGGGGCTCCACCTCCCGGTCGACCTGACCGCGGTGCCGATCCGGCTCGGCGCCGAGAAGATCACCGGCCTCGACCTGCCGTCGCCGCACCTCAGGATCGGGCTCGATCCCGAGCCGATCGACGTCCGCGACGACGACGCCCTGCGCTGGCTCCGCGCCGGGGTCTGGCCGGGGCAGCCCGACCGCGCCGATCGCCTCGAGGCCGCCGTCGCCGTCCTGCGTCGCCCGTGGCGCGGCGCCTCGCCGGGTCCTGTCCTCGAGACCCACCGCCTGGGCACCGACGACACCGCCGCGCGCCTCGTGGCGGCCGAGGCCGATCCCGCCGTGGACGCGGTGATCGCCTTCGAGAGCACCGCCGAGCTGACGGACGAGGCGCGCGTCGCGCACCGCGCGGCGATGAGGGGCTGGATCGCCGGACCGGGCCGGATCTGGCTCACCTTCGACCCGGCGCCGCCGAGCCCCTCGGGGTCCGGCGGTGGGCCGATGAGCCTGGTCGCCCACCTCGCTCCGCGGGGTGAGCCCACCGCCATCGAGCTCGCCCGCGCCGGCTACCACCCGGCGGGCTGCGTCATCGTGCCCGGCGCCATCCAGGCGCTCCGCGCCGCGTGGAGGCCCGCGTGAGGCGCGCGCTCGCCGTGCTGATCGTGACGTTCGCGCTGGCAGCGTGCGGGGGCCTCGCGGGCTACTCCGAGGCGATGAACGCCTGGCGCGCCGGCCGACAGAGCGCGGCCCTCGAGCTCGCGCGCGCCGAGTACGCCCACTTCCGCGACGACAACGACCTCGCCGAGGGCGACGTCCGGCGCGCGGTGGACGCCGCGCGGGCGGAGCTCTCCGAGCGGCCGGTCGTCCCGCGGCGCGGGCCGCCGACCACGGTCCCCGTCGGGGGTGGGCCCGGCGCGCTGTCCGACGCCCTGCGCGGAGACCTGATCAGCGGCCGGATCACCGCGGTCCTCCGGGCCACGAGCGTGGTCGCCAACCTACGGCTCCGGGCCCACGCCCCCGATCTGATCACGGTGGTCTACCGCCGCGAGCCGGTCGAAGACGACGGCGGCCTCCTCGCCGACGCCGGGGTGGCGCTCCGCTCGGTGGCCGCCAAGCGCGCGGCGCTCGACGCTCTCGAGGCGCTCGCGGCCAGCCCTTGAGCGGTCTCGACGGACGCGTCGGGGCACGTCGTCCTTGATGCCCGGGGCCCTGCGTGCTATAGCGCGCCGGCCTATTTCGCGAGGACTTCTCGCAAAGAGGCAATAAATACACACACTTCCCGGACTTTCGTGGCGGCCGGACGATCCGGACGCTCAGGGGAGTGGAGGCAAACGAAAGCGAGGAAATCCATGAGCATGGTGAGCATGCGCGACATGCTGGAGGCCGGCGTTCACTTCGGTCACCAGGTCCACCGCTGGAACCCGAAGATGCGCCCCTACATCTGGGGGCAGAAGAACGGGATCCACATCATCGACCTGCAGAAGACGGTCCGCCTCTTCCGCAACGCCATCGACTTCATGGGCCAGCTCGGTCAGCGCGGCGACAAGATCATGTACGTCGGCACCAAGCGGCAGGCCCAGGAGATCATCGAGGCGCAGGCCTCCCGCGCCAAGCAGCCCTACGTGGCGCACCGCTGGCTCGGCGGGATGCTGACGAACTTCCGGACCATCCGGTCGTCCATCGACCGCATCGAGGCCATCGAGTCGCTCCTCGACGTCGGCAGCGTCGAGCGCCTCGTGAAGAAGGAGGTCACCCGCCTCGAGCGCGAGCGGAACAAGCTCCTGCGCAACCTCGGCGGTATCCGCGACCTGAAGAAGCCCCCGAGCGCCGTGCTCATCATCGACACGGTCAAGGAGCACCTCGCGGTGGCCGAGGCCCGCAAGCTCAAGATCCCGATCATCGCGCTCGTCGACTCGAACAGCGATCCGCAGGTCGTCGACTTCCCGATCCCGTCGAACGATGACGCGATCCGCTCGATCTCGCTGTTCATCAGCGCCCTGACCGACGCCTACGTGGCCGGCGCCGCCGCCCACAAGGACTCGTTCCAGAACGAGTTCGCGCCGGGCGCCGCTCAGACCGCGCCGGTCGACGTCATCGTGCGTGGCACCGAGGAGGCCGCCGAGGCCCCCGCCGCCCCGCCCGCCGAGGGCTGAGGCCCCTGGCGTCACGCCAGATCAGGCGCCCGGGGGCGACGCCGCCCTCGGGCCCAACCCCACCCGCCGCGAGGCCCGATTGGCGGACCCGCGGGAGAGAAATCAGCGGCCGACGAGCCGCCTGGGAGAGACGACATGAGCGTCAGCGCTAAGGTTGTGAAGGAGCTCCGCGACCGGACCGGAGCCGGCTTCATGGACTGCAAGGCCGCCCTCGCCGAGACCGGCGGCGACATCGACAAGGCGATCGAGCACCTCCAGAAGAAGCAGCTCGCCAGCGTCACCAAGAAGGCCGGGCGCATCGCCGCCGAGGGCATCGTCGGCAGCTACGTCCACGCCGGTGGCCGGATCGCGGTCCTCGTCGAGGTCAACTGCGAGACCGACTTCGTCGCCCGCAACGAGGCCTTCCAGGAGTTCGCGCGCGACATCGCGATGCACGTCGCGGCGTCGAACCCCCTCGTCGTCAAGTCCGACGAGATCGGGGCCGACGAGATCGAGCATCAGCGCGAGATCTTCAAGGGCCAGGCGATCGAGGAGGGCAAGCCCCCGCAGATCGCCGAGAAGATGGTGGAGGGGCGCCTGAAGAAGTGGCTCAAGGAGGTCTGCCTCCTCGACCAGCCCTTCGTGAAGGACCCCGACAAGACCGTCGCGGACCTCGAGAAGGAGCTCACCGCCAAGATCGGCGAGAAGATCTCCATCCGCCGCTTCGCCCGCTTCGAGGTCGGCGAGGGCCTCGAGAAGCGCACCGACGATTTCGCCGCCGAGGTCGCCGCCCAGGCTGGGCTGTAGGCTCGCGGAGAGAGCGATGAGAGAAGGCACCGAGGCTCGCTTCGGTGCCTTTTTTCTTGGGCGCCGACCAGGTCGGCGGCGCCGCCACGAACAGGTCAACCGTCCCGCCAGGAGCACACGCCATGCCTGAGCCCAAGTACCGTCGAATCCTGCTGAAGCTGTCGGGCGAGGCCCTCATGGGGCCCGCGGGCTTCGGCATCGACGTCCCGACCCTCAAGGGGATCGCCGAGCAGGTCGCCGAGGTCCGCCGGACGGGCTGCGAGGTGGCGCTCGTCATCGGGGGCGGCAACATCTTCCGGGGCCTCAAGGGCGCCGCGGGCGGGATGGACCGCACCACCGCCGACCAGATGGGCATGATGGCGACGGTCATGAACGCCCTGGCCATGCAGGACGCGCTCGAGCGCGTCGAGGGCATCCCGACCCGCGTGATGACCGCGCTCGAGATGCGCTCGGTGGCCGAGCCCTACATCCTGCGCCGGGCGCTCCGCCACTTCGAGAAGGGGCGGGTGGTCATCTTCGCGGCCGGGACCGGAAACCCGTACTTCACCACGGACACCGCGGCGGCCCTGCGCGCGGCCGAGATCAAAGCCGACGTGGTCATGAAGGCGACCAAGGTAGACGGTGTGTACGACAAGGACCCCGTCGAGTACCCGGACGCGAACCTCTACGAGCGCATCTCCTACCAGCAGGTCCTGAGCCTCGACCTCCGCGTGATGGACGGCGCCGCCATCGCCCTGTGCCGTGAGAACGGCCTCCCCATCCAGGTCTTCAACATGACCGTTCGGGGCAACATCCTCGCCGCCGTCACGAGCCGCAAGGTCATCGGCACCCTCGTCACCGAGGGCGAGCCCGCCTGATCGCGCCCCGGGCGGCGCGGTCTCGCTCCGACCGCGTCGCCGTCTTCGTCGCGTGGCGGCTTGTCAAAGGCCGCTCCACGGGTATGCTCGCCGAACCTCGGCTGCGCCCGCTATGCGCACGTTCTGCGCCCGCGGCAGGCGCCGACGACAGAACACTCGAGGGTGCACGTACCCGACGGAGGCCCCATGCTCGACGAGATTTTCCAGGACGCCAAGGCTTCGATGTCCAAGGTCATCGAGGCGTTCGATCGCGACCTGTCCAAGCTCCGCACCGGCCGCGCCAACCTGACCATGCTCGACGGTATCCGCGTCGAGTACTACGGCGCCCAGACGCCGCTCAACCAGGTGGCCGCGCTCAACGTCGCGGACCCGCGCCTCATCACCATCAAGCCGTGGGACAAGACGCTCCTCACGGCGATCGAGAAGGCCATCGTCAGCTCGAACCTCGGCATCACGCCGAGCAACGACGGTGAGATCATCCGCCTCCCGATCCCGCCGCTCACGGGCGAGCTGCGCCAGAAGCTCGTCAAGCAGCTCAAGAAGCAGACCGAGGACGCGCGCATCGCGGCCCGCAACGCCCGGCGCGACGCCAACGACCTGATCAAGGCCGACGACGACCTCACCGAGGACGATCAGCACCGTGGCCTCAAGGAGATCCAGGTCATCCTCGACGACTGCATCAAGACGCTCGACGAAGAGGCGGACAAGAAAGAGAAGGAGATCATGGAGGTCTGAGCTCGCTTCGCGGTCGCCCCGCTGGTCCCGTCCCGAGGGCGCGGATGGTGAGGCGACCGTCGGGCGCGATCCGGGTCGTGACGGCGCCGTCACGGCCCGTGACCCAGACCTCGGCGCCGCGCGCGCGGTAGCGCTCGAGGACCTCGTCGTGGGGCGGCATCGGTGACCGGCCGGGGAGCCCCGAGACGACGACGTGGCTCGGCCTGACACGGTCGAGGAACGGCGGCGTGGAGGACGAGCGGCTCCCGTGATGGGGCGCCTTGAGCACGTCGGCGCGGAGGTCCGCGCCGGCCGCGACGAGCGCCGCCTCGTCGGGCGCCTCGATGTCTCCCGTGAGCAGCAGCGACCGCCCGGCGTAGCGGAGCGCGAAGGTCAGCGACGAGTCGTTCGCGTCCACCGCGCACCGCCCGTCCCAGCCGACCTGATCCGGCGGCGGCCACAGCACCTCGAGCTCCGCCCCCTCCCACGCGACCGGGGGCTGGCGCTCGAGGGGGTGGACCTCACCGCCGCGAGCGATGACGGCGCTGGCCAGCGCCCGCCCGCGTCCGGTGGTGAGCGCGCAGCGGGGTAACCACAGCGACCGCACGCGGAGCCGCTCCACGACCGTCATCGCGCCGCCGATGTGGTCACGGTCGGCGTGGGTGATCGCGAGGACGTCGAGGTCCGCCACGCCGCGGCGCAGCAGCGAGGCGACCACCTGGCGATCGGCCTGACGGCGGTCCGCCTCGCCCCCCTGCCAGGCCCCGCCCGCGTCGACGAGCAGCCTCCCGCCGGCCGGGAGCCGGACGAGCAGGGCGTCCCCGTGGCCGACGTCGAGGGCCGTGAGCTCGAGCCCCCGGGGCGCGTCGTGCGCCAGCGCCCCGCCGGCGCACGCGATGGTCGCGATCCCGGCCGCGGCGAGCCACCGCGCGCGTCGCGCGGCCAGGAGCGCGAGGAAGGCGACGGTCGCCGCGAAGGCGAGCGGGACGGTCCAGGCGGGGACGGTGCTGGGGCCGATCGCCTGGGCCAGCTGCTCCATGGCGGTCACGAAGGCGCCGCCGACGACCTCCGGGAGCGGGGCCAGGGACGCCGCGAGCGGCGGGACGAGGAGCGCGAGCACCGCCCACACGCCGCCGATCGGCAGGACGATCAGCGTCGCGAGCGGCACCGCCACGAGGTTCACCCAGAGACCGTGGGGCGCGACCTGCCCGAACCAGGCGCCGGTCAGCGGGGCCGTGGCGAAGAAGGTCAGCAGGTCCACGAGGAGGAGCGTGCTCACCGCGACGCCGACCCGGCGGGCGATAGCCGTCTCGACCCGGCCGGGCGCGCTCCAGAACTCGACCACGCGGCGGTGGAGGGGGGCGCCGAGCACCAGGGCCCCGGCGGCGGCGAAGGAGAGCTGGAAGCCTGGCCGGAGGAGCGCCGTCGGGTCGGCGAGGAGGCCGGCGGCGGCCGCCAGGATCAGCGTCCTCCGGCCCCGCGCCCGACGCGCGAGCAGCTCGCCCAGGAAGAAGAGCCCGATGAAGACGAGGGCGCGGCGGGTGGCGTCCGACGGGGCGGCGACCTCGGTGTAGGCCCACAGCAGCGGCAGCGCGACGGCCGCCGCGAGCGCTGGGACCCGGGCGGTCTGAGCGAGCCGGCGGACGCGCAGCAGCGCCGCGAGGACCAGCGCCCGGAGCCCGAAGCCGATGAGCGCGAGGTGCAGACCGGAGATGGCGAGGAGGTGGGCGGTGCCGGTGTCCTGGAAGGCCCAGCGGGTCTCGGCCTCGAGGTCCCGCTTGTCGCCCAGGAGGAGCGCGCGGTACAGCGCGGCCGCGTGGCCGTCGTCGAAGGCGAGCCTGGCGCGGAGGTCGACGGCGAGGGAGGTCGACCACGCCGGCTCCGCCTCGAGCAGCTCGGGTGGATCGAGGCCGCGCAGGTACGGCCGCGGGGTGAAGGTCGCGCTCGGGAAGGGCGAGGGGTTGTCGACCCGGCGCCCCTCACGCGCGACCGCGTTCAGGCGGATCCGGCGACCGACCGGCGGCGGCTCGTAGAGGTCGCCGTAGTAGGCGTCGATCCGGCGCAGCGACAGGCCGGCGATCTCGGCGTCGGCCAGGGTGACCCGGCACCTCGGCGGTCGCTCGCAGCGGACCGCGTAGACCGTCCCGACCACGTCGAGCTCGCCCGTCGGGAGCCGGGGAGCGGGCCGGGTCACGACGGCTCCCCAGACGAGGCCGAGGGCGAGGGCCGCCGCGATCCGGTGGCGGCGCCCTCGGGGAGCGCCGACGAGCAGCAGCGAGAGCGCCGTCGCGAGGCCGAGGGCCGTGGCCCAGGCGGGCAGGGCGTGGGCACAGCCGGAGACGACGGCTCCCGCGGTGACGGCGATCAACGCGCGCATGAGACACCTCCGGAAGCGGCTGGATGGGTGAAGCGCCCCTCGTCGCGAGGCGCGCCTGTCCCTGTCCTTTGCCGAGTCGGGGCGCAGACGTTCCAGAAAGTTTCGTCAGCGGGCCGCGGACCGCTCGAGCGCGGTGACGAGCTGGGCCATCCAGGCGTGGCCCAGGGCCTTGTCGGCGGCGTCGAGCGCGGCGCGCGCGGAGGCGAGATCCCCGCTCGCGATCGCCTTCGCGGCGGGGAGCAGCGCCGGCTCGATCTCACCCCAGGCGCCGCTCCGGATGCGTCGGGTCATCTCGAGGGCGAAGAGCGGGTAGGCGTCGACGATGCTGCCGTGGGCGGCCCGCGAGAACGCGTCCTCGGCCTTCGCCCAGCGCGCCTCGTCGCCCCCGATGGCGGCCCAAAGGTGCGCGCTGCCCTCGTTCAGGGCCGCCTCGTCACCGCTCCGCGCCTGCTCGAAGCGCGCGAGGAGCAGCCCCCCGAGCGCCGCGAGCAGCACCAGGCCGCCGAGGAGGCGGCGAGCGCGGCGCACGCGGGCGGCCCGCTTGGCGGGTAGGGCGTCGAGGGGGGGATCGTAGGGCACCTCGATGTCATCGCCATCGGGGCCGGGCGCGTCAATCGAAAGCGAGCTCGAAACGCCGAGAGCCCGGCGTCGAGCCGGGCTCTCGTTCGAGGTCGGGTGGGCGGCGCGCCGCCCGCTCCGAATCAGGCGTCGAAGTAGAGGAAGAACTCGTAGGGCGTCGGCCGCATGCGGATCGGGTCGATGTCGTGCTCGCGCTTGCGGGCGATCCACATCTGGATGAGGTCCTCGGTGAAGACGTTGCCCTTGAGCAGGAACTCGTGGTCGCGCTCGAGGCAGTCGATCGCCTCCTCGAGGTCGCCCGGCATCTTCGGGATCTCCGCCAGCTCCTCCGGGGGCAGGCCGTAGATGTCCTTGTCGAGGGGCTTGCCCGGGTCGAGCTGCTTCTCGATCCCGTCGAGGCCGGCCATCAGCAGGCCGCTGAAGAGCAGGTACGGGTTCGCGGTCGGGTCGGGGCAGCGGTACTCGAGGCGCTTCGACTTCGGGTTGGCGTGCGCCTGGAGCGGGATCCGGATCGAGGCCGAGCGGTTGCGGCTCGAGTAGGCCAGGTTGACCGGGGCCTCGAAGCCGGGGACGAGGCGCTTGTAGCTGTTCGTCGTCGGGTTCGAGAAGGCCGCCAGCGCGCGGGCGTGGCGGATGATGCCGCCGATGAACCACAGGCCGGTCTGGCTGAGGCCGGCGTACTCGTTGCCGGCCATCAGGGGCTCGCCGTCCTTCCAGATCGAGATGTGGGTGTGCATCCCGGAGCCGTTGTCCGCGTAGAGCGGCTTCGGCATGAAGGTCGCGACCTTGCCGTTACGGGCGGCGACGTTGCGGACGACGTACTTGAACCACTGCAGCTGGTCGCCCATCGTCACGAGGTCGTTGAACCGCACGTCGATCTCGCACTGGCCGCCGGTGGCGACCTCGTGGTGCGAGGCCTCGACCTCGATGCCGAGCTTGATGAGCTCGAGCACCATCTCGGTCCGGATGTCGGCCATCTTGTCCCACGGCATGACGGGGAAGTAGCCCTCCTTCGGGCGGGCCTTGTACCCCTTGTTGCCGTACTCCTCGTCCTTGCCCGTGTTCCACGAGCCCTCGACCGAGTCGACCTCGTAGAAGGCGGTGTTGCCTTCCTGGGCGTAGCGGACCGAGTCGAAGAGGAAGAACTCGGCCTCGGGTCCGATGTAGGCGGTGTCGCCGATGCCGGTGGACTTGAGGTAGTTGACCGCCTTCTGAGCCACGTAGCGCGGGTCGCGCGAGTACGGCTCGTGGGTGATCGGGTCGACGATCTCGGTGATGAGCGAGAGCGTGGGGTGCTTGGTGAAGGGGTCCATCTTGGCCGTCGCCGGGTCCGGCAGCAGCGTCATGTCGCTGGCGTTGATGGGCTGCCAGCCGCGGATGGACGACCCGTCGAAGCCGAAGCCGTCCGCGAAGGACTCCTCCGACAGCTGGTCGATGTGGACGGAGAGGTGCTGCCACGTCCCGAGGAAGTCCGTGAACTTGAGATCTGCCATCACCGCGCCGTGCTTGCGCGCGAACTCCACAACTTCCTTGGGCGTCATCGCCATCTTTGCCGTCTCCTGATGTTCGGGGCACCCGGTCGCCCTGGGGCTCCGGTCTTGGGTCGCGAGACCCTACGCCGCGCAGGTTTCGTTCGTGTTTCGGCGTCGAAACAAACCACGGCGCCCCCGGGGCCGGCGGGCCTCGGGGGTGCTGGGGTGCGGAGCTCGCCTCGTCCGCGGCCGGCGACGACGCCCGCCGCGACCGGTCACACGGCGTCGGGTCCGGTCTCGCCGGTGCGGATCCGGAGCGCGTGCTCGACCGGGAAGACGAAGATCTTGCCGTCACCGATGCGCCCGGTGCGGGCGGCGCGCTCGATGGCCTCGACGACCATGCGCACCTGCTCTTCCTTCACGACGATCTCGAGCTTCGTCTTCGGCACGAAGTCGACGATGTACTCCGCTCCCCGGTACACCTCGCGCTTGCCGCCCGTGCGCCCGAACCCCTTGACGTCGCTGACGGTCATCCCTTCGATGCCGACCTCGGCGAGCGCCTCTTTCACCTCATCGAGCTTGAACGGCTTGATGATGGCCTCGATCTTCTTCATCCACACGCCTCCAATATTGGGCACTCGGGGCGCCGCGGTCGGCGGCTGGGGGAGAACGCGCAACTCCCCCACAGGGCTCTCTCAGAGTGCGGGCTGCATGTTTCGGCGCGATTTCGTCGCTGCGCCGCGGGCGAGGTCAGCGCCCGCGCCGGTCCTCGCGCCGCTCGCGCCGGTCCTCGCGCCGCTCGCGCTTGTCCTCGCGGATCTCGCCGCGGTCCTCCTGGATCTCGGCGCGCGCGAGGTCGACCGCCCGGGCCATGATCTCGGCCTTGCGGTCGAGCGAGCGGCGGTCCATCCGCCCCTCGAGCCGGCGGAACTCGTCGCGGAGCCCGTCCACCCGGCGCTTCGACTCGACCTCGCGGCGGAGGTCCCGCTTGTCGTCGCGCAGGTCGCGCTTGTCATCGCGGAGGTCGCGTCGGTCGCCACGGTTGAAGCCCTCGCGGCGGACCTCTCGGCGGGAGTCGCGGACCTCGCCCTCGCTCCGCGAGACCTCGGCGTCCGCCTTGCGCACCTCCTGGCGGCTCTCGCGCGCCTCGGTGCGCATCTCGTTGAGGAAGTTCCGCTCGAGCTTCGCGATGAGGCGGCCGTTGCGGCGCGGGTGGCGGATCGCCTTCGCGTAGGACGCATGCAGCGACGTCAGCCGCGCCAGATCGCGCTTGTCGTCCCGCAGCTCGCGACGGTCCTGACGCTTCTCGTGCCGGTCCTGGCGGACCTCCTTCTTGTCGTGGCGATGTCCCGGACCGGGGGGCGCCGCGATCGCGCTCCCGCCGAGCGTCACGGCCAGACCCACTGTGATGACGACGAGCTTCTTCAACATCATCCGCCTCCAGAGCGTTGTCGATGGGCGCTCCGCGCGCCGTGGGACCACCGACGTCGCCGCCGGCTCAGCATTCAGACGGGGAGCGTACCCCTGGAGCGGCGCGTCGTCACGGGGTCCCGGGGGGGCGCGCCGGTTCCTGTGGCAGCCACGGCGGGCGCCGGTTACCCTCCGGGTGATGGCCGACTTCAAGAACTACATCACCCCGCGCGGCATCAAGCGGCTGCGTGACGAGCAGCGCTGGCTGCGGCTCATCGAGCGGCCGAGGATCGTCGACGAGGTCGCCTACGCCGCCTCTCTGGGCGACCGCTCGGAGAACGCCGAGTACATCTACGGCAAGAAGCGCCTGCGGGAGATCGACCGGCGCCTGCGCTGGCTCGACAAGAGGATCTCGGCGGCCGAGGTGGTCGATCCCTCCGCCGACCGCGGCGAGGTCGTCTACTTCGGCGCCACCGTGCTCCTCGGCTACCCCGATGGCGGCGAGAAGCTGCTCGACCTCGTCGGCGAGGACGAGATCGAGTCCGACAAGGGGCGGGTCAGCTGGCGCTCGCCGATCGGCAAGGCGCTCATGCGGCGCCGCGAGGGCGACTACGTGAAGTTGAAGCACCTCGGCAACACCACCGAGATCGAGATCGTCGAGGTCACCTACCGCGAGCAGGAGCTCGATCCGCCGAGCCGCTGGGACCGGGAGCGCGACCAGGCCCGCACGGCCGGGTAGCCGCGCGAGCGGACGGGACGTCCGCGCAGGACCTGCGACGGGCTCGCGGTCGTCTCGACCGCCCTCGCTCAGCCCGCGGCGAGGACCTCGTCGAGGAACGAGCGCGACTTGAGGCGGCGGCCGCTCGCGGCGTAGATGAGCCCCTCGAGGGCGTTGGCGACCGCGCGGACGTCGGCGGGCGCCAGCGGGCCCCACTGGCCCGCGGACCAGCTCTCGAGGCCGCTGCGGGCGCGCGTCCCGAGGCCCGGGAGCTCGTCGATGGGCGGCAGGGCGCCGGCGAGCGTCAGCGCCCGGAGCTCGAAGAGGAGCAGGACCTCCTCGACCGGCGGGTTCTGCGCCAGGTCGAGCCAGCGCCAGGCGCGGAGGAGCAGCGGGAAGAGCCCCTCCTCGCTGGCGAAGTCGGGCACCGTCGTCAGCACCACCTCGGCCATCGTCGAGGCGAGGCCGAAGCGCTTGAGGTCGCCCTTGAGGACGGCGAACTCCTCGCCGACCGTCACGCCGCTGATGCGCGCGAGGTCGTCGCTCGGTCGCTGGGTCACCATGGCCGTCACGCGGGTCAGCGGCTGCAGTCGGCCGCTGGTCTTTCGCCCCGATTGCCGGCGGGCGTGCCGGGCGATGACCGGCAGCACCTCGCCCTCGACGGTCAACAGCCGCGCGATCCGGTGGGCGTCGACATCGACGCAGCTCAGGACCAGGCCCTCGACCTCGCGGCGCTCCCCCGGCGATCGCCCGCCGCGGCGCGCCGTCACGACGCCACGATGACCTGGGCGAGGCCGGTCGCGATGGCGAAGTAGATGAAGACCCCCAGGATGTCGATGCTCGTCGTGACGAAGGGGCCGGTCGCGACGGCCGGGTCGACCGAGAGCTTGTCGAGCAGGATCGGGATCAGCGTCCCCACGGTGCTCGCGAGCAGCATCCCGGCGATGATCGACAGGCCGATGGTCAGGCCGTAGTACGGGCTCTCGCCGAAGAAGCTCGCGACGAGCCCGACGATGACGCCGTAGAGGAGGCCCATCGAGATGCCGATGGCGATCTCCTTCTTCACCACCGTCCAGCTGCGCTCGCCGTGGCGGATGTAGCCCATGGCGATGCCGCGGACGGTGACGGTCGCCGACTGGGTGCCGACGTTGCCCGACATGCCGAGGATGATGGGGAGGAAGAAGGCGAGGAACTGGTGGGCGGAGAGGATCTCCTCGAAGCTCCCCATGGTCGCCGCGGCGAGCAGGCCGCTGGCGCAGCTCGCGAGGAGCCACGGGAAGCGGATCCGCACGTGCCGGAAGACCGAGGCGTCGCCCTCGAAGGACGTCCCGCCGACGCCGCCCATCTTGAGGAAGTCCTCCTCGGCCTCCTCCTTGAGGACGTCGATGACGTCGTCGACGGTGACCACGCCGAGGAGCTTGTTGACGTCGTCGACGACCGGGATGGCGAGCAGGTCGTACTCCGCCACGAGGCGCGCGACCTCCTCCTGGTCGGTGTCCGTGGTCACGCTGATGACGTCGGTCTCCATGATGTCGCGGATGCGCTTGTGGGTCGGCGCGACCACGAGCTTCCGGAGCGACAGCACGCCGACGAGGGAGCCGGCCTCGTTGACGACGTAGATGTAGTAGACCATCTCGACGTCTTCGCCGTCGGCGCGGAGCGCGATGAGCGCCTCCTCGGCGGTCATGTCGGCGCTGACCGAGACGAACTCGGGGAGCATGATGCCGCCCGCGGTGTCGTCGCGGTAGCGCATCAGGTCCTCGACCTCGTCGGACTCCTCGAGGACCTCGAGGATCCTGGAGGCCTGCTCCGGCTCGAGGTCGGCGATGATGTCCGCCATGTCGTCCTGCGCCATCTCGCGCAGGATCGCCGCGGCGTCGACCGCCGGCATCGGGTCGAGGACGTGCTTGCCGAAGGGCGCCTGCATGGCGCAGATCAGCAGCGCCTTGTCCTCGATGTCCTCGACGCGCTCGAAGATCGCGAGCTGATCACGCTCGGCCATGGTCGCCATGGCGGCGGCGATCTCCTCCATGCGCGTCTTGCCGAGGAGGCGGTTGAGGTGGCTCCACGCCTGACGCCGCAGGTAGCGGCGCAGGGTGTCGTGGAGCAGGCGGGACTTGCTCAACTGCACGTGCGCCCCTCCTTCTTTGACCGCTTCCGGTCGTCAGCTGCGTCGCGAGGTGGTGTGGCCCGACGGGCGCCGTGTCTTCGGCCACTCCAACGCCGCGTTCAAAGCCCGAGCGGGGCCTACCTCAGGCGTTCCCGAGGGGCCTCGTCGTCGGTGATGGAAGACACGCCGTCGACGCGCTCCTGGATCGCGGGGGTCGTCGGTCCGGCGGTGCCGTTGGCCGCGCTGCTCGGGGTCCGCGTGCCGCCGACCATGAGCCACGCCGCGAGCAGGAGCCCCGCCGCGACCACGACGAGGAGCACGTATCCGCTGCGGACACCGCTGCCCGAGGCGCGGCGTGCCGTGGCGGCGGCCGCGGCGAGGGGGAGCACCTGGGTGTCGGCGGTCGTGCGGCGGTGCGTTCGGGGCCGACGGTGGGCGCGTGGGTCGAGCTGGGCCTCGCGCTCGAGCTCGCGGGCGCGGACCTGCTCCTCGAGCTGGCGGACCATCGCCGCGGGGTCGAGGCCCACCACGCCGGCGTAGGCGCGGACGAAGCCCTTGACGAAGATGAGCGCCGGGAGCGCCTCGTGGTCGGCGACCTCGAGAGCCGCCACCGAGGCACGCGGGATCTTGGTCACCTGGGCGATGTCCTCGACCGACATCCCCCGGGCTACCCGCGCGTCGCGTAGCTTCGCCCCGACCTGCTCCATCGCGCTCCCCGTGATCGGTCGTGAAGATCCTTCGTCTTGTGGCGGCGTGTCGTGGTGCGGTGCGAACGCGCGACCGAAGGGCGCTCCGCCAAGACCGGCACGGGCGGTCGGACGAGTCGACGCCCGGCCCGCAGGACCACGACCGATGCGGCGGTCCTCGCCGTCGCGGCCGATACCTCGCGGTATTAGCCTCTGGGTCGCCGGACTGTCAATGACGCAGCGCGTCGCAGGCTCGGCGCGGCGGCGTGGTTCGGCGCGGAGACGCGGATCAATCGACCGCCCGCAGTCCCTCGACGACGGTCTTGGCCGCGGCGCGGCCGGCGCTGATCTGGGTCGTCAGCAGCGTGCAGAGCAGCGAGCCGAGCACCACGAGCACGATCTCGGTCGGGTCCACCCGGGTCGGCAGGTGGTCGATGAGGTAGATGGAGGCGTCGAGCTGGTAGTCGACGGCGTCGATGAGCCAGATGAGCCCGAGGCCGAGCGCGAGCCCGACGAGCGCCCCGGCCAGCGCGACGAAGAGCCCCTGCAGGGTGAAGATGAGGCGGACGCTCCGGTCGGTCGTGCCCATGGCTTTGAGGATGGCGATGTCGGAGGTCTTCTCGTGGATGACCATGGTCTGGGAGCCGACGACCACGAAGCTGCCGACCAGGATGATGATCAGGAAGAACATCGAGAGCACGACCTTCTGCAGCTCGAGCGCCCCGAACATGAAGCGGTTCTTCTCCTTCCAGTCGTAGATGCGGAAGCGGGCGCGCCGCGCGTAGTCGGCCTTCTGGAACTTGAGGAGGTTGACGGCCTCGCTCATGTTCCGGAGCCCCCCGACGAAGGTGTCGCCGCTCTTCATGCGGTGTGGGCTGAAGCCCGGCTGCACCAGGGTCGCGAACTTCTCGCGCAGGCTCTCGGTGTGCTCGACGAGGACCTCGAGCGGGAACGGGTCGATGGCGCGCGCGATGGCGCCGCGGGTGTCGTCGATCTGGATGAGGTCGGCCGTCCGGACCGCGATCGAGTGGACGATGCGCCCGCGGTTCAGGAAGCGCTGGCCCACCCGGAGGTTGATCATCGCGAGCTTGGCGTCGTGGTCGTGGAAACCCGACTCGAACACGCCGGCGACGCGGAAGTGCGAGCTCGAGGGGAGCATCCCGAAGGGCCCCATCATCTTGTTGTCGATGCCGCGGAGCGGCGTCACCAGGGTCAGGTCGTCGCCGACGCTGGCGTCGAGCTTCTCGGCGAGGGCCTTGCCGAGCAGGATCCCCGGGAGTCGCGCCGGGATCTGGGCGAACTCCGTGAACTCGCCCGGCGACACCGTCGCGACGTCCCTCGCCTCGTCCTCGGCGGCGCGGCGCGCGGCGATGCGCGTGGCCGCCCCGGCGGTGCGGCCGTCGACGACGCGCAGGTGCGCGACCCGCTCGGGGGTCGGCGCGGCGGCGGTCTCCACCATGAGGCGCGCCTCGGGGCCGTCGGCGCCGTCGAGGATGACGACGGTCACGGCGTCGTCAGCGGTCAGCTCGATGCGCTCGCCGGTCGGCGAGAGGTCCCAGTCCCCGGCGAGGAGCTCGCGCTCGCGCCCGTAGCCGTCGCCATCTGTCGGGCCGCTGAGGTCGACGGTCTCGACCGCGTCGAAGCGCTCGACGGCGGGGCCGCCGCGGGCGGCGAGGCTGACCTCGGCGCGCTCGGCGGGCGGCGCGCGGCGGAGGTCGAGGAGCTTGACCCGGGCGTACCCGGCGTCGGGGACCACGCGCTCGTCGAAGAGGAGCCGCGGCGGGGCGCCGTCGCTCAGGACCAGGGTCGACCAGGTCCCCTCGACCGCGCGGGTGACCGTGATGAGGCCGTCGGCGACCGCGATCTCGGGGTCCTCCTCGAGGTCGGCGATGCCGCCGGACTTCATGAGGCGCTCGAGCTGGATGACCGAGCCGACCGTGGCCGGGTCGACGCCCTCGATGTTGGCGCCGGCGCGAAAGACCCCGTTGGCGACCATCATCGAGTCGCTGGTGATCGGCGTCGCGCCGGTGACGCCGGGGGTCGCGCGGATCTTGGCGAGGACCGGGTCGTAGTCCTCGAAGCGGCTGCTCTCGGGAGCGACGACGAGGTGCGGGTAGAGGCCGAGGATCCGGTCCTGGAAGGTATGCTCGAAGCCGGCCGTCACGCTGAGGACGACGGTGAGCGCCATCACGCCGAAGGCGATGCCGAAGACCGAGATGAGGGTGACCAGAGACAGCGTCGGCGAGCGGCGCGACCGGACGATGCGACCCGCCACGTACATGGCGAGCCTGAGCTTCTGGAGTCTGTTGGCCAAATCCGACCGTTTCGCCTTCGGCGCCGCGGCGTGTCAGGGTTTGACGCCGGCCGCGCGGCCTGTGTAAAAGGGCTCGCTTCCAAGCCACCGGCCCCTTACCATCCGTTTCGCAGCGACGGCAAGGCTCGTGGCTTCCCCCCTCCGGAGGACGATGATGCGCATTCTGTGGCGTGCTACCCCGCTGATGGCCCTCTGCGCCGCGCTCGCGGTGACGGCGACGGCCTGCGGCGACGACACGAGCAGCACGAACGACGGCTCGGACACGCTCTTCGACCCGGACGCGATCTTTCCGGACACGCTGACCGGCCAGGACACGCTGACCCCGACCGACACGACGCCGGCGGACACGCTTCAGGCGGACACGACGCCGGTCGACACGATGCCGGCGGACCTGGTGCCCGACCTCGAGGCCCCGTACGTCGTCTCGACCACGCCGGCCGACGGCGCCGGGAACGTCGGGATCCCGTTCACCGTGACGATCACCTTCAACGAGCCGCTCTACGAGCCGACGGTCGCGTCGCAGTCCATCAAGGTCTACGCCTCCGCGCTGTCGCTGAGCAGCTCCACCGAGGTCGCCGGCACGCCGGTCCTCGGCGCGGACAAGATGACCGTGACCTGGACGCCGACCAACCCCGACGTCCTGCGCTACGCGTCGCCCTACACCATCAAGATCTTCGCCAACATCATCGCGGACGCCACGGGGTCGAACAAGGCCGACGAGGCGCTCTTCACCTTCACGACCGCGAACTACCCGGACCAGGACGGCTACCGCGACGTCGCGGCGGCCTACGCCCCGGTCATCTACAGCGCCGTCGACGGCACCACGGCGCCCTACGCGCAGGTCCCGACCAAGCTCGACAGCGACGGCAACTGGGATCTCTCGAACAACCGCGACTGGCTCACCCAGACCGCCACGAGCCTCATCCCGGCCGTCTACTTCAACGTCGCCGAGACGCGCACCCACTACTTCATCCATTACATGCTCTACTTCCCGTGGGTGAACGACCCGACCAGCGGCTACGCCCACGCCAACGGCGCCGTCGGCTATCTGGTCACCGTCGAGAAGGCCCGCGGCGAGCAGGCGGAGCGGCCCATCGCCGTCCACAGCTACTTCCGGCAGCAGCTCCTCGAGGAGAACCTGGCGTTCATCACCACCGAGAGCGGGATCGTCGCCGACGGCGGCGCGTCCACCTGGTGGGCCGACGCCGAGATGGACCAGGCCGACCTCTTCCCCGACGGTCACTTCGAGGCGTACGTCTCGGCGCGCACGCACCGGGCGTGCCTGTGGGGCTGGAACCAGAGCGGCGGCTTCGCCCAGTGCCCGTGGCCGAGCGAGGTCGAAAACGGCAACAAGCTCGTCTTCGCCTACCAGGGCGGCTCGCCGACGCCGTACCAGAAGCAGGAGGGCGTCTGGCCGAAGGACATGGCCGACATCACCGGGACGCCGGAGTCCCTGGGCTACGCGCTCATCCCGATGCTCTCGAGCGTGTGGCCGCGGCGCTTCGAGGCCGGCCCGGACAAGCTCTTCGACGACGCCACGAAGTTCAACTACACCCCGGACACCGGGCACACCGTCGGCGCCGGCCTGAGCCTCCGCTCGAAGTTCATCAACCCGATGGACCCGAACTCGACCGCCTACGGGCGCCCGCTCTGGGCCTGGGACTGGAAGCCGAACAACGTCCCGAGCAAGCCCGAGGCCATCGAGCAGGGCCAGATGGCGATCGACCCGGCCTGGTACGTCTGGGAGCGGCACAAGTCGTCTCTCAACGACAACGGCCTCGTCACCTACAACGAGTCGGACGGCACGGGCTTCTCGACCGACTACTGCTTCAATGGCATCGCCAACATCGACGTCCGGACGACCGACTCGCACTGTCACTAAGAGGGTGTTGGGATATTCTCCCGTCGCCAGGCTTGCTCTTGTGGTCCCAGGCGGTTCCGCTCCTCGGTCACGTACGGTGTACGCTCCCTCGTCGCGTAACCACCTGGAACCACGACGCGGCGCCTGGCTCGGTCCGAATAACCCAACACCCTCCAAGAGGGTGTGTTGAGATATCAACACCCTCTGACCGTCCGGTCCCGTTAGCTGGACAACCCGAGCCCCGGGGCGCGCTGGCGTCTCGGGGCTCGTGCGTTCCAGGAGCCCGCTGCGTCCAATCAGCACAGCGGGTGGCCCGGGCTGGACTGGCTCCGACCTCGCTGCTATCAACGTGCCCGTGGAGGACGCCACCCTGACCCTCGCGGTGTCGGCTGCGGCCGGCACCATCCTCATCGTGACGGCCGAGCGGCTCAAGGTGCCCTCCATCGTCCTGCTCCTCGTTGGGGGGATCCTGCTCGGTCCCCAGGTGAGCGGGATCCTGCATCCCGAGAGCCTCGGCCACGGCCTCGAGACCGTCATCGGCCTCGCCGTCGCGGTCATCCTCTTCGAGGGGGGCCTCACCCTGAGCGTCAGCGGCTACCGGCGCGCGCCCAGGGTGATCCAGCGCATGCTGACCGTCGGGGTGCTCGTCACCTGGCTCGGGATGGCGCTCACCGTGCACCTGCTGCTCGGCTGGGAGCCCTCGATGGCGCTCGTGGCGGGGAGCCTCGTCATCGTCACCGGCCCGACCGTCATCTCGCCGATCCTGCGCCGCGTGCGCGTCACCGAGCGCCTCCACCACGTGCTGTACTGGGAGGGCGTCCTCATCGACGCCATCGGCGTGTTCGTCGCGGTCCTGTGCTTCGAGTGGCTGAGCGGCCCCGACGACGACATCGTCGCCCCGGTCGCCGCGTTCTTCGTGCGTTTCCTCGTCGGCGCGGCGCTCGGCCTCGGCGCCGGCGTCGTCATCGCCTTCGTCCTCGCGCGCCGCTGGGTCGCCGACGAGCACGCGAACATCTTCGCCCTGTCGATGGCCATCCTCGCCTTCGGCGTGGCCAACGCCCTGATGCGCGAGTCCGGGCTCCTCGCGGTCGTCACGGCCGGCCTCGTCGTCGCGCTGACCCGCCCGGTGCAGCTCAGCAAGATGAAGACCTTCAAGCTCGAGCTGACCGAGCTCGCCATCGGGGTCCTCTTCATCGTCCTGTCCGCCAAGCTCGACCTCACGCGCTTCGCCGACCTCGGCATCAACCTGGTGCTGGTCGTCCTCGTCGCGCTCTTCATCATCCGGCCCGTGAACATCTTCGTCTCCACGGTGGGGCAGGGCTTCACCCGTAACGAGAAGCTCTTCCTCAGCTGGCTCGCCCCCCGCGGCATCGTCGCCGCCTCGATGGCCTCGCTCTTCTCGCTCCGCCTCGCCGAGCTCGGCGACCCCCTCGCCGTCCACCTCGAGACCGTCACCTACGCCGTCATCGCCACGACCGTCGCGGTCCAGGGGCTCTCGGCGCCGATGGTCGCCCGAATGCTCGGCGTCTGCGAGGTGACCCGCCGCACCTGGCTCATCCTCGGCCAGCGGAACCTCGCCCAGACCCTCGTCCGCGGGCTCCGCCGCGCCGGCGTACACGCCGTGACGGTCGGCGACCGCGTGCAGGACGTCTCCCCCGGAGAGAGCAGCCTCATCGCAGTCGACGACATGGACGAGATGGACGACGACCCTCGCCTCGCCGACGTCGACCAGGTCCTGCTCGTCCACGCCAACGGCCGCGAGCGCCAGGCCTCGGCCCGGATCTGGGCGCCCCACGTCGGGCGGCAGAGCTGTCACTCCTGGACCGCCCCCGGGCAGCCCGACGCCGACGCCGAGGAGACGCCGGCGCAGCCCGTCTACACCACCTGCCAGAGCCCGGCCGAGGTGGCCGGCGCCATCGAGAGCGACGAGCTCACCATCGACGTCCTGCAGACCTCGCCGAACGTCGACGAGCCCGGGCGCTTCGGGCGGGACCTCAAGCCCCTCTTCTGGGTCCGGGGCGACGTCGCCGAGCTCGTCGTCGACCCGGCCGCCCCCGGGGCCCCTCGGGGCGAGCTCGCCGTCGTCCTCAAGCGCCGCGTGCGCGGGCTCGCCGGGCTCGTCGCCGACGTGAGCTTCGTCATGACGCCGAGCCCGACCATGCGCGGGACGGTCTTGCGGCTCCTCGAGGAGGTCGCCCACGACCACCCGACCCTGCCGGTGGACGAGCTCCTCGACGGCATCCTCGCCCGCGAGGCGACCATGAGCACGGCCATCGGCGGCGGCGTCGCGGTCCCTCACGCCTACTGGAGCGGGGTCCAGGAGCCGCGAGCCTACCTCGCCGTCATCCCGGACGGCCTCGACGTCGCCGGGCCCGACGAGGTCCCCGTGCGGGTCGTCGCGCTCCTGGTGTCGCCGCCCGACCAGGCGAAGGGGCATCTGCAGGCTCTCGGCGCCCTGGTCGACGTGCTCAGCGACGATCGCTTCCGGGACCTCGTGCTGCGTCAGCGCATGCCCGAGCGGGTCGTGCGGCTGATCGCCGAGCGCGCCTGAGTCCACGCTGCGCCCGCCGTTGCGCGGCCGAGCGGCGATCACGTCCTCGCCGGTTACGTTCGCGCCGCGTTCGGGACCGCCGCGGGCCCCTCTTCGTTGCGCTGCACCACACGCCTGGGCTACTGTTGCGTGACGCGCAAATCTCAGCGTGAGACCTCCTGCATGACACGACTACATTTCTGCGCCGCCCTGGCGGTGCTCGCGCTCGTTCCGGCGTGCGCCGCAGAGCCCGACGACGGGGCTCGCCTGGCGATCAACGTCGCGCCCTTCGAGATCGAGGCGGTGACGAACGCGCGCTACCAGCTGACCGTGCGCAACGCGGCGGACGAGATCGTCTGGACGCGCGAGGTGGACGCCGCGGCGTACGGGACGGTCGGGGGCTCGCTGTCCTACGTCGGGCCGTGTGACGCGCAGTCGAACCCGAACTCGGTGACGCTCGAGGTCCTCGACCTCTACAACGCGTCGTCGGTCGTCGACCCGGGCATCTACGAGGCGCCGGGGCCGATCACGCGGTCGGTCACGTGCGAGGCGAACCAGGACACGTCGGTCGAGTTCGACATCACCATCCTCATCGACCCGCCGCACACGACGCAGTTCGTGAACATCGGCGTCAGCTTCGCCGACATCTTCTGCTCGGCGAAGCTCGACTGCCTCGACGAGGACGGCGACCCCTTGCTGCTGCTGCACGACGCCAACGGTGACCGAGCGCAGACCGCGGTGGTCGCGCTGTCCTGCACCGCCGGGGCGGGCGCCGATACCGTCCTCTACCGGGACGACCTGACGATCGTCTGCGACGACGGACAGGGGACGGTCCTGACCACGACGGTGGACCCGTCGGCAGGACCCGGGAAGCTGGAGGTCGGCGACGGCATCACCGGCGACGCGGGCGTCCTGTTCGGCGCCTCGGTCAGCCAGGGCGACGAGCAGCTCGGCTACTCCAAGGCGTACTGGAACATCCTGCTGGGGCTCGAGCCGGGGGCGAAGGGCTGCCGCCTGACGACGACCGGGACCGCCCACGACGGGCCCTTCGACAGCCACACGGTCCCCGAGGGGACGGTCTGGCCGTACATCGACTGGGACGTCGACCTGACCAACACCGACGGCGACCTCGTCTGTAGCCGCCACCCGGTGGGCGGCGAAGACCCGAACGACGGCGTCTCGGCGCTCTACACCGATGGCAGCGCCGTGACCTGGTCCTACATCTACTACCGCCAGGGCTCGGTCCCGGCGGCCCCGGACATCGCGGGGCTCCTGACCGCCGGCGACCCCGGCCACTGGGAGGACGGCGTCGCCACGAGCTGCGAGGAGTACCGCCACCCGGTCGACGGCCACACCTACACGGGCTCGACCGGCGACGGGATCTACACCATCGATCCCGACGGCGCGGGCCCCATCGCCGCCTTCGACGCGTACTGCGACATGACCGACGACGGCGGCGGCTGGACGCTCGTCTCGCGACACTACAACGACGAGGGGCTCCAGAACGCGGCCGCGGTAGGCGTCTTGAGCGACCCGGCCCAGACCACGACCGCGAAGCTCTCAGACGCCGTCATCAACGCGCTCAGGCCGGACTTCGAGACGGCGGTCTTCCGGTTGGAGTGTGGCAGCACCTCGTACTTCCAGCAGGACCAGGCCTTCGCCGCCGACCAGGCCGGCACGGCGACGCTGCTCCGGTGCGCGAGCACGTGGAACGCCTCGACCTGGTACACCGGGGTCCAGCACTCGCTCCATTACGGGCTGAACAACTGGCTGGTGGCGGATCCGCCCGGCGGTACGACCAACTACGCGCTGTGCGGCGGCTACCAGATCTGGGACTACTCCACGACCGGGTGCTATCCGGCCGGTGAGGGGACGACCTGGGTCAAGGGGCCCGTCGCCGGGCTGCGCTACCTCTTCGGCGGCGGCACCGTCGGCGACCCGCGCTACTGGACCGACGGCAGCTTCGCCGCCTCGTGCAACGCCTACCTGAACCCGCCGACCGGCTACAGCTACACCGGCTCGACCGGCGACGGCGTCTACGCCATCGACCCCGACGGCGACGGGACGCCCATCGAGGCCTACTGCGACATGACCACGGACGGCGGCGGCTGGACGCTCACGGCGTCGGTCGCCACCAGGTCGGCGTTCTGGCGGCCGACGAGCTACACGACCTCCAACAGCGCCCGCGTCCAGACCCTCGGCACCCCGGACCTGGCGCAGAACTACATCATGGAGCTCGGCCAGTGGGGCGACCTCTTCGCGAGCCGCGGGGCGAGCTCGGAGTTCCGCCTGACGGTCCAGCGCGTCGACAACAACCAGATCGCGACCCTGGGCTTCCTGGACGGGTTGCAGATGAACGCCGCCGGCGAGTTCTTGAACAACCCGTCGGCCGCCCGAAAGGGCGACGGTACGGTGGTCTCACCGCCGACCTCGGCCTGCGTCATCCAGTACGAGAGCAACTTCGTCTCGGCGATCGTCAACGAGGCCTTCGACAACACCGACGGCGCCTGCACGGGCTTCCTCGGATGGAACGGCGGCTGCGGGTACACGTCGATGGGACACGAGGGCGACTACCACCAGTCGGCGCAGAACCCCGGCTCCTTCGCCCATCCGTGCTCGCTCGATCTGACCTACTACTGCAGCAGCAACCGCACGACGGGCCCGCCGAGCGGAACGACCTACGGCTGCAACTACTTCGGTAAGTGGTACTGGATCCGGTGAGCAGCTTCGGCGCTGCCTCACCTCGTCCCGGGCCAGGTGGCCGCGATGTTGCGGTGCAGCATGAGCGTGGGGTAGCCTCGCGGCAGCTGCGACCCTCGCTCAGGACGCCATGAAGACGACACCACTCATCGCTTCAGCGGTGGCCCTGGCCGCCCTCGCGAGCTGCATCGAGACGCCGCCGGACGACGGGGCGCGGCTGGCGATCAGCGTCGCGCCCTTCGAGATCGAGGCGGTCACGAACGCCCGCTACCAGCTGACCGTGCGCAACGCCGCAGACGAGGTCGTCTGGACGCGAGAGGTCGACGCGGCGGCGTACGGGACGGTCGGGGGCTCGCTCTCGTATGTCGGTCCGTGTGACGCGCAGTCGAACCCCAACGATGTCACCCTCGAGGTCCTCGAGCTCTACAATGCGTCGTCGGTGGTCGATCCGGACATCTACGAGGCGCCGGGGCCGATCACGCGGTCGTTCGAGTGCGTGGCCAACCAAGACACCGCGGTCGACTTCGACATCACGATCCTCATCGACCCGCCGCACACCACGCAGTTCGTGAACATCGGGGTCAGCTTCGCGGACATCTTCTGTTCGGCGAAGCTCGACTGCCTCGACGAGGACGGCGACCCTCTGCTGCTGCTGCACGACGCGACCGGCGCCCGCGCTCAGACCGCGGTCGTCGCGATGTCGTGCACCGCGGGCGCGGGGTCCGACACGGTGCTCTACCGCGAGGACCTGACGATCGTCTGCGACGACGGGCAGGGGACGGTCCTGACGACGACGGTCGACCCGTCGGCCGGCCCGGGGAAGCTCGAGGTCGGAGACGGCATCACCGGCGACGCGGGCGTCCTGTTCGGCGCCTCGGTCAGCCAGGGCGACGAGCAGCTCGGCTACTCGAAGGCGTACTGGAACGTCCTGCTGGGGCTCGAGCCCGGGGCGAAGGGCTGCCGCCTCACGACGACCGGGACCGCCCACGACGGGCCCTTCGACAGCCACACGGTCCCCGAGGGGACGATCTGGCCGTACATCGACTGGAACGTGGATCTGACCAACACCGACGGCGACCTCGTCTGTAGCCGGCATCCGGTGGGCGGCGAGGACCCGAATGACGGTGTCTCGGCGCTCTACACCGACGGCGGGGCCGTGGTCTGGTCCCACATCTACTACCGCGAGGGGTCCGCTCCACCCGCGGGGCCGGACATCATCGGCCTGCGCGTCACCGGCGACCCCGGCCACTGGGAAGACGGCGTCGCCACGAGCTGCGAGGAGTACCGCCACCCCGTCGACGGCTTCCACACCTACACGGGCTCGACCGGCGACGGCGTCTACACCATCGATCCCGACGGCGCCGGCCCCATCGCGGCCTTCGACGCCTGGTGCGACATGACGACGGACGCGGGCGGCTGGACGCTGGTCACGCGCCACTACGGCGCCGTGTCGATGCTCAACGCCGACGCGGTCGGGACGCTGACCGGGCCGACCCAGACGACCCACGCGAAGCTCGCCGACGACGTCATCAACGCGCTCCGCCCCGACTTCAACACGGCGGTCTTCCGGCTCGACTGCGACGCTGATGGTGACGCCAGCTACTTCCAGGAAGACAAGGCATTCGGCGCTACTCTCGGTGGGACGGACGCGATCCTGCGCTGCGCGGACAGCTGGGACGCGACCGCGTGGGTCGACGCCACCGATCACTTCAATCACTTCGGGCTCAACAACTACCAGTTCGGGGGCACCTGCGGTTCGGAGCAGATCTGGGACTACAACACCCCCGGCGGCTGCTACCCCGACGGCGAGGGGACGACCTGGGTCAAGGGGCCGCTCACGCCCAACCCGTAGAGCTTCACGTCGAGCGGGACCTTCGTCGTGCCGGCGGCGGGCGCCACCTCGGTCCGCGTCGTCGCCGTGGGCGGCAGTAGTGGCGGCGGCGCGTGGGTCGAGCCGGACATCGTCGCGATCACGGTGGGCGGCGGCGGCACCGGGGGCTCGGGGCGGCGGCGTCAGCGGCGCCCCGGGAGCGAGCCCGATGTCCGGGACGTCGCTCACGGCGGTCGGTGGGGGCGGCGGTCGCTCCGGATACGACGGTGGCGGCTCGGGCGCTGCCGGCGCTGCCGGCGGCTCGGGAGGCGGCGCTGGTGGCCACGACGGTCGAGCCTCTGACGTCGTCGATCGAGCGGTAGCTCGGGTCAGAGCAGCTCGAGCGCGTCGGGCGGGACCGAGAGCTGCATCCCGAGGGCGGTGACCCGGTATTCGGTGGTGTCGCCGATGGTCGCCAGCGCCCGGAGGGTCACGGTCTGACCAGCGGGCAGCGGCGGGGCGGGGGCGATGAGCCGCGCCTTGTCGCCGCGCACGCTGAAGTCGAGCGTCGCGAAGGTGTAGGGCGCCTCGACCGGGTCGGCGAAGAGCTCGACCGGGAGCGCCGGGAAGTCCGCCTCGTCCCACCGGAGCGTGACCTGGGCGCGGACGTCGGGCAGGTAGCCCGTGACGACGAGGCGCATCGCCCGGTCCATCGACAGGGTCGCCACCACGTCCTCGAGCCCGAGCCGGTCGACGGCCGGGACGCGGACGTGGGGAGCGCGCCCGTGAAGGGCGCGCGCCACCTCGCGCGCGAAGGCCTCGTCGAACCGGTCGACCCCCTCTCCCAGGCGCTGGATCAGGCCCGAGAGAGGGAGCGTGGTGAAGCGCTCGCCAAGCTCCGCGACGCCCCGCTCAGGCGTCGCGTCGTCTGGCGCGTCGCTCACCTAGTTCTTGTCGTACGCCGCGAACTTCTCGATCGCCTTCTGCTGAGCGACCGTGTCGTACGTGACGGGGTTGGCGAACTTGCGCATCACGTTGGCGCCGTTGGCGTCGACGGTCACGTAGCCGGCGTCGATGATGCCCTTGGCGCCGGTCTCGTCGAGGACGACGACGGCGCTGGGCTTGCCCTGGAACTCGATCATCTCGACGATCTCGTGGGCCATGAACGCGCGACCGAGGTCGACCTGTCCATCGGTACGCTTCTCGTGTGCGAGCTTTGCCTTCTTTGCCTTCTGGGCCATCTGCGTCCTCGTTGATCGTCGTCGGGCGTATCGGGCCGAACGGATTGGGGCTCGCCAGCTCGGGTGAGCCTGGGCGTGCGACGCACGCGCGGCGAGCACGTCCCTCTAGCAGAAGCCGCCCGCCGAGTGAAGCGCGAAGTCGGATCCCGAGGGCGGGCCGTATGTAAGGAAATCGTCACGAACGGCGCGGTGTTGAATCGAGCTTGCGACCCTGCTGTCTCGGCCTTTGACACGAGCGCCCCGGCCACGTTATCGACCCCGCCGCTGAAGAGGAACGCGATGCACTCGAAGCTCTTGACCATCTCCGCCGCGATCGCCTTCGCCGCCGTCTCCTGGACGTCCGCGGCGTCCGCCGACGTGGCGCCGCCTCCGACGCCCGCTCCGGCCGCGCCCGCGCCGACCGGCCTCGACGCGGCCGTCGCCGGGGTAGAGGGCTTCTACAAGAAGGTCACCGACTTCAAGGCGAGCTTCACCCAGGAGGTCAAGCGCGCGCACCTGCCGCGACCCCTGAAGAAGAGCGGCAACGTCTACTTCAAGGCACCCGGGATGATGCGCTGGGACTACATCCAGCCCGAGCGGGTCTACTACGTCTCCGACGGCGAGATCCTGTGGTCCTACGAGCAGGAGACGCGCCAGTGCATCAAGATGCGCGTCGCCGACAGCGAGCTCTACGACTCGCTGAAGTTCCTCTTCGGTCAGGGCGATCTGCGCGGCTCCTTCGACATCACCGAGGTCGAGGCCGAGGCCGGGCTCGTTGGGATGAAGCTCGTGCCGAAGAAGAGCCAGAGCAACTACAAGTCGCTCACCCTCTTCGCCGACGCCAAGACCTTCGAGATCAAGCGGACCCAGCTCGTCGATCCGCTCGACAACGTCAGCACGATCACGTTCAGCGGGGCGACCTACGAGCCGCTCAAGGACGAGGGCTTCAAGTTCACGCCGCCCAAGGGCGCGTCGGTGCAGGACCTGACGCGGACGCCCGGCGACAAGGGCGCCGCTCCCTGAGCGGGCGAGCGGGGGACGCGCGGCGAACGCGACGATCCCGACGGATTCACACAGGCAGGGGCCGCTCCTCACCGGGGGCGGCCCCTTCGCACGAGAGGTTGAGATGGCGGAGGTCGACAAGCGACCAGCGGACGGGGCGAGCGGAGGGGGCGGCAAGGTCTACTTCGTGTCCCTCGGGTGCCCGAAGAACCGGGTCGACTCGGAGATCATGCTCGGGCAGCTCGACGCGCGGGACTACACCCTCGTCGACGACCCGGACGCGGCCGATCTGCTCGTCGTCAACACCTGCAGCTTCGTCGAGGACGCTCGCGAGGAGTCGGTCGACACGATCCTCGAGCTCGCCCGCGCGAAGACCGACTCCGGCGACAAGAAGAAGCTCGTCGTGGCCGGCTGTCTGGCTCAGCGCTACTCGGGCGACCTCGCCGCCGAGATCCCCGAGGTCGACGCCTTCCTGGGGACCGGCGACCACTGGCGTATCGGTGAGCTCCTCGACGGCGCGGCGCCGACCCCGAGCGGGGAGGCCGCGCCGGCCGCGAACCTCCTGAAGCCCGCCGGCCCGGGGCCGATCACCCGGGTCGGTCGCCCCGGCTACAACTACGACTCCTACAGCCCGCGGGTCGTGACGACGCCGTCGTGGATGGCCTACGTCAAGATCGCCGAGGGCTGCAGCCAGCGCTGCTCCTTCTGCATCATCCCGCGCCTGCGCGGCGGGGCGAAGAGCCGACCGATCGACGACATCGTCCGCGAGGTCGAGGGGCTGGCCGCGCGCGGCACCAAGGAGATCAACCTCATCGCCCAGGATCTGACCCACTACGGCGACGATCTGAAGGACGGCACGCAGCTCGCCCCGCTGCTGCGGCGGCTGGCGCAGGTCGACGGCATCCACTGGGTCCGCCTGCTCTATTGCTACCCGCACAACTTCACCGACGAGCTCATCGACGTCATCGCGACCGAGCCGAAGATCGCCAAGTACGTCGACATGCCGCTGCAGCACATCTCGGACCGGATGCTCGAGATCATGCGCCGCCGCTTCAGCGAGCGCGACACCCGCGAGCTCGTGAAGAAGATGCGCGAGCGCATCCCCGACCTGGTCTTCCGGACGACCTTCATCGTCGGCCACCCCGGCGAGACGGACGAGGACTTCGACACGCTCGTCGACTTCGTCCGCGAGAGCCGCTTCGAGCGCGTCGGCGTCTTCAAGTACTCGCGCGAGGACGGGACCCACGCCGCCCGCCGCGACGACCACCTCATGGGCATCGTCAAGGAGGACCGCTACCACCGGCTCATGACGGTGCAGCAGGGGATCTCGAGCGAGATCCAGGCCGCGATGGTCGGCCGCGAGGTCGACCTCCTCGTCGAGGGCGTGTCCGACGAGACCGAGCTCCTCCTCCAGGGCCGCATCTGGGGCCAGGCGCCCGACATCGACGGCGTGACCTACGTCAACCAGGGCTTCGCCGAGGCCGGCCAGGTCGTCCGGGCCGAGATCGTCGACGCCGGCGACTACGACCTCGTCGCCCGCATCCTCGACGGCTCCGAGCGCTACGACGACGAGGACTGAGGCCGTCGCGCCTCGCCGCGGTCGCTCGGCCCGGGCGGGTCGGGTTACCGCGGGCGGACCGGCTCGTCGGCTCGCCGCCGGGCCATCCACGCGCCCATCAGCGCCAGCGCGGCCCACCACGCCCAGAGCGCGCCGCCGGCGCCGTGGCAGCCGCCATCGTCACCGACCGACCCGACGGCGATCTCCTCGCCGTAGATCGGCGGGTCGGGGATCGGTAGATCCTCCGTCCCCGGGCCCTCGGGCCACGCCGTCTCCCGCCCGCGGTCCGTCGCCGGCGCCCACGGGTCGAGCCACGTTCCCCCCGGGAGGCGCGCCATCGCCGCGCCCGACGTCGCGTAGAAGGTCTGATCCGTCAGCGGCACCACCTGCCCGGTCCCCACGTCCACGACCTTCGGGCCGGTCAACGACACCGTGCTGCCGTTTTGCTCGGCCCCGAACGCCTGCACCACCACCAGCCCGTCCGGCCGCTCGACCACCCGCGCCCAGGCCAGGTGGTCGTCCGACCAGCCGGGCAGCATCCCGGTCAGGGACGCCACCTCCACCCCGCCGACCAGCACGTCCCAGCCGCCCTGGGGGATGGTCAGGACCCGCCCGTCCGACAGCGTCTGCCGCGCGCGGAGCCCCTCGTCCGAGAAGAAGACGTCGCTGGGACCCGCCTCCTCGTCGTCCACCGGGTCCACGAAGGTGACCGGCGTCGACGCGTAGGTCTCGACCAGCTCCGGCGCGCTCCACGGGGTCTCGTAGCGATAGAGCGAGGGCGGATCGGCGATCAGCACCCAGGTCACCTCGTCGTCGTCGATGGCGCAGTCCACCGCGTCCCCCACGGCCCAGGACGCGAGGCCCGCCGTCGGCGTCAGGAGCTGCGGCTCCGGCGCCAGCCACGACAGGGTCTTCGACCCCCGGTCCACCAGGCAGCCGACCCCGAAGCGGTTGACGTCCAGCCCCCACGGGTCCCGCGCGCGACGGGACTCGCCCCACTCCGCGGCCAGCCCCCCGCGGGGACCGCTGCGGAACATCATCACCTCGTGCTCCGGCGGCTCGGCGGCCACCCGGAGCGTCCCCAGATAGAGCAGGTCCCCCGCCTCCGCGAAGCCGTCGTAGCGGACGAGCTCCCACGCCGCCCCCGTCGACGGCCCCGGCGCAGCCATGATGTCGCCCCAGAACGCCGCCGACGGGTGGTTGTAGAGCCAGCCGTCGAGCCCGCGGCTCGGCACGAAGCCCGACCAGCCGTCGTAGAGCCCGCCCTGGACCAGGGTCGTGCTGCTGGGCCCGCGCGAACCCTGGGTCGTCAGCGACCAGGACGCCAGCCACGCGTAGTCCCCGTGGCCGGTCGGCTGGAAGTAGCGCGGCATCCACTGGGTCGCCTCGCCGACGCTGATGTCGCCGCCGTACGCCATCACCCAGGGCGGCTCGTCGGCGTGGAGGCCCACGAGGTACTTGTCCCAGGTCCCGGCGACCGCCAGCACCAGCCGCTGGGACTCGGCGATCCACCCCGCGACGCGCACCGCCCACGGCATGAGGTCGTGCGGGGTGTCGGTGGGCGTGCCCAGGTCGGGCGGCGTCCAGCTGGCGCAGGGCCCGAGCCCCGAGTCGCAGCGCGCCTGCTGGTGGTCGTAGACGACGGTCAGCGGCTCGTCGCCGCGCTTCACCGCCACGCGGTAGTCGGAGTCGGCGCCGTCATCCGAGCGCCACGCGACCCAGAGGAGCCCCGGGTTGGCCGAGACGACCTCGAGGCGGCCCGCTCCGGGAGCGCCGTCGCCCAGGATCGTCAGCTCGCTGGCGGCGAGCGCGAGGGTCTCGGCGCCGGTCTCGGTCGAGATCCGCCAGATCCCCGCGGCGTCCTGCCGGACGAGGTGGCTGCCGTCCTCCGCCCGGAGGATGGCGGGCTCGCCCGGGCCCGCGGCTCGGAACGGGACGGCGTCCTCCAGCGCGTCCCCGCGCCGGACGCAGTAGCCGAGCGCGTCGTCGCAGCCGCCGGCCGCGTCGCAGTAACCGCGACGGACGCACAGGGGGCCGCCGGGGGCGCCGCCCCGGATCACGTCGGTCCGGAAGTCCGCCGTCCCGGGCAGGATGCGCCGCACGAGCCCGCTCGGCGCGTAGCGGATGAACCCGTCGGCTCGCGGCGGGTCGTCGCTCGGGTCGGTGGGGTCGCTGCCCAGCACCAGGATCTCGTAGCTGTCCGGCGCGCCGACGCCGTCGCTGTTCTGGCGATAGTCGGAGGACCCGTGGACCGCCTCTTCGGCGGCGGTGAGCCCGTCGAGGTCGAGGTCGAGGGTCATCGGGTCGAGCTCGAGGACCAGCGGCGACCGGGTCGTCGTCAGCGCGACGCGACCCTCGGGCAGCGGGAGCGCCGCTTGGAGGTCGCTGAGCGCCGCGCAGCTCATGGTCTGGCCGCTGTCGCCGCAGCGGGCGAGGAGGGTCGCCTCGGTCAGGCTCAGGTAGGCGTTGGGCTCGTCGGCGCCGAGCGGCATCACGAGCGCGCCGACGCCGCTCTGGACGCCGTTGTTGCGCTGGCTGAACTCCATCCCGTCGAGGGGGAACGCCAGGATCGCGTCGAAGCGCCCGTCGTAGGCGAGGCTCTCGGCGCGCACGAGCACCGACTGCTGGTGGACCGTCGCCGGGGTCGGAGGCTCGGGCCAGCGATGCACCGCCAGCTCGCCGCCGGTGTCGAGCGACACCAGGTGCGGCAGCCACGGCCCAGCGACGATCCCGCCGGGGCGGTCGGCCTGATTCGGGTGCGGGACCCGGAACTGCCCCTCCGCCAGGAAGAAGAGCCGCCCGTCCGGGTGGCGGGTCAGCGCGCGGAGCCGCCAGGCCCTGGTCGCGGGCTCGCTCAGCGGGCGGGTCACCACGGCCGCCGCGTGGCCGATGTCGAGGGGGAGGGCGTCGTCGACGGCGTCGAGCGGCAGGAGGTCGAACAGGTCGGCCACCTCGGCGCCGTGCTCCGCGGGCGGCGTGAGGCAGCGGAGCCCAGCGGAGCGCACGTTGAAACAGAAGTCGTCGCCCCGCATCACCAGGTCGGGTCGCGTGCCCTTGTTGGGCGTCAGCGTCGGCTGATCGTAGGCCATCGTGAAGAAGGCGAGCTCGGCGTAGGCGCGGTTCGGGTCCTCGGCCGCCGACAGGGTAGGGCAGTCGAGAGCCGCCATGCGGACGGCGGTCCGGCTCCCCCAGAGCGGGTAGAAGCTCGAGTCGCCGTCGCGCCGCTCGCCCCAGACCCGGATCCCGCCCGCCTCGTCGTCCGCCAGGGCGGCCACGAAGCTGCCGCCCCCCTCGACCCCGGCCGGCACCGCGCTGTCGTCGCCGTAGATGAGCATGTCGGCCCGCACGACGTGGTCGGGGTCATCGTCGCCCCAGGCGCGGCAGAAGACGGACTTCGTGTCCGCCCACCAGACGTAGCCGGCGGCGTCGACGCCCAACAGCGTGGCCGGGCCATCCAGCGTCGACGCCGGCGTCAGCGTCGCGTCTCCGCGGACGTGATAGAGCGACGGCCCAGCCGCCGCGCTCGCCGGTGCGAGGGCCGCCACCCACGCCAGTATCGCCAGCCTCGCGCGCCGCGCGCTCGATGTCGCTCTCGCGCTCATTCGCAGGGCCCCGCGTCACGGTCGTTGTTCCACTGGCCATAGTCCCGGGTCTCGACGACACCGTCCTCGGTCCCGCACTCCCACAGGCCCACCGGCACACCGCCGTCGCCGAGGACCCCGCTGCCCTTGAGCGCGCCGTTCGGCCACCACTCGGTGTACTCGCCGCGGAACCGGCCCTCGACCATCTGCCCGACGATCCACGGCGTCCCGTCCTCCCACCACTGCCGCAGCACGTAGTGGTAGGCGCCCGCGATCATGGTGCCCTCGAGCAGCCTCCCGCCGCTCTCCCAGTAGCGGACGTCCGGTCCCTCGAAGAGGCCGTCGACGAAGGTCACCTCGCGCTCGAGCGCATCGCTGGCCTCGTAGCGGACCACCAGCGGCCCCTGGAGCACGCCGTCGACGTACGCGCTCTCGCTGCGGAGCCGCGCGCCGGTCAAGAAGTGCCGGTACCAGAGGATCCGCGGCCCGTCGGGGGTGCCCGAGACCCACGTGACCTCCGAGGTCGGCTCGCCGTCGTCGTCGAAGCAGCGCTCGATCCCGTCGAGCCGACCCTCGTGGTAGGCGCGCCGGCACCAGACCTCGCCGTTCGGGTGCCAGGTCGTCCACTCGCCGCTCCTCAGGCCGCCGCTGTAGCTGCCGGCGGCGACGCTCCGTCCAGCCTCGTCGACCTCGTTGGCGTCGCCCTCGAGGAGGCCCTCGGACCAGGTCTCCACGCTCTTTACCAGGCCGCTCTTCCACCAGGTCGTCCACGCGCCGGTCTTCAGGCCGTCGAGGTAGTCCCCGCGCGACACCGGCATCCCGAAGACGCCGTACTCGGTCCACTCGCCGGATCTCAGCCCGGCCACGTACGCGCCCGTCTCGCGCGCCGTGCCGTCGCCGCGCCAGAACCACCACTCGCCGTCGCGCGCGTCGTCGGCGTAGCGACCGCGGGCGGTCACGTCGCCGGACGCGCTGAAGTGGGTCCAGTCGCCGGTCCGCGCCCCGTCGGTCCAGGCGCCCTCGACGGCGACGGCGGGAGCGCCGAGGTCCAACGGGTAGCGCTCTTGATAGGGCCCGTCCCGCCGCCCGGTCACGTCGGAGACGCAGGCGCGGACGAGGTCCTCGGCCTCGAGGGTGGTCCCCGAGGGGCACGTCTCGCCGTCCCACGTTGGCGCAACTTCGGGCGCGAGATCCGGTGGCGGCTCGGGCTCGCTCCCGTCGACGCCGTCGCACGGGCGGTAGCTGATCTCGGCGTAGAGCTCGCCGTCGGCGTACTCGCGCCAGAGCCCGCAGGCGACGCCGTGGCTCCAGGTGTGCTCCCACCACAGCGCGCCATCGGCGTCGTACCGCGTCCAGGTACCGTCGACGACGCCGCGATCGTAGCTCGCCTCCAGGTCGACGGCGCCGTTGGCGTAGAAGCGCCACGCGCCGTCGGGCCGCCCCTCGTCGAAGGCGCCCTCGGACCGCCCCTCCGAGAGGTACGGCCCGTGGGCGCGGCCGTCGGCGTCCCGGCACCACCAGGTCGTCACGCCGAGCGACGGGTCTCGGAGGAGGGTCGTGCCGCTCGGGCACGTGAACGGCGGCGTCACCGGCTCGCTGCTCTCGCCCGAGGTCCGACCGTCACAGCCGCTCGCCCATATCCAGCCCAGGCCGAGCAGGGCCCAGCACGCTCGACTCCGCATGGTCGCCTCTCTCACGTGACGGTGGTTGGAGTCCGCCATACTACGAGGTGACGTTCGGTGGACGCGAGCTTGAAACCGGCGCGCCGTCCGACCCGTGAGCGGGAGCGTCGATCAACGAGCGACGAGCCTGGTCCGACCCGGCCCGTGGCCCAGGGGGTCGGGGGCGTCCGTGGCTCGACCGCCTCGTCCTTTCTCCTGACTCGAGGCCAACCGGCGGTGACCCAGCGCGGACCTGGGTCACCGCCGGCGAACGGCGATGTCGAGTCTCCGGACTCTCAGTTCGGCAGCGGCTTGGTGAGGAGCAGCGCCTTGAACTCGTGGGGGACCAGGCCCATCAGGCGATCCTCGAGGTTGTCGTAGTCGATCTCGCCGATGGACTTGCTCGGGCGGAGGGTGTCGCCCAGGAGGTTCAGGAACATCTTCTTGGTGTAGCCGAACTTCTCGAGGGTGATGTCGTGGTCGGCCAGGGCCGCCGTCAGCGCGCGGAAGTAGCTCCGCGTCGTCGCCAGGCCCTTCATCTCGCGGTTCATGTCGATGAGGTCCATGACGTACTCGAAGTCCGTCTCGAAGCCGACCGAGCGCGCGACGATGGTCAGGTGCCCGAAGTGGATCGACAGCTCCGGGTGGTCGAGCTGCGTCGACAGGACGGGGTAGCGCCCCAGCTCGCCGAACTCGGTGATGACCGCGTGGCCGCCGGGCTTGAGGACGCCCCACAGCCGCTCGACCAGCTGCCAGGAGCCGATGTTGAGGTAGAACGGGTCGGGCGCGTCGCCGATCGGAACGCTGTGCTTCTTCGCGAGCTCGCCCGCGACCCCGAGGCTCGCGAGCCCGGCGTCGAAGGCGTCGTCGTCGATCTCGCCCTCGCCCATCCCGAGCTGCTCGTGGGTGATCTTGATGGCCGTGAGGTCCCCGATCATCTCGTTCGAGATGACGAGGTCGTAGTCGTCGCCCGGCAGGTCTGCGGTCAGGGCGTCGCCCTCGAAGACCGTGACCGGCAGCTCCGCGCAGGTCTCGCGCTGCTTGGCGGCGAGGGTCGGGGACAGCTCCTGGATGTGGTAGGTCACCTCGGTCCCGAACTTCTGCAGCGCCTCGGTGACGTGCTTGGCGACCCAGCCGAGGCCGCCGCCGATCTCGAGGATCTTGACCGACCCGCCCGAGCCCACCTGCAGGTCCCAGCGCCGCTTGAGCGCGTCGATCAGCGCCTCGCCGTAGGTCCGCAGCCGCAGCGCCGGGTGGGGCTTGCGGAAGAGGTGCGAGAGCGTCGTCTCCTGGTGGTCGAACTGCGCGTCGGCGTCCTCGACCTCGTGGCGGTAGTAGCCCTCCGGCGAGAACATGTCCTCGAAGCCCGGCGGCATCGTGTCGGTCTTCGGGTCGAAGGGCGCGTAGGGCATCGTGCTGGTCAGGTACGGCGGCTTCATGTGCTGCTTGTGCTTGTAGAAGCTCATGGGCAGCGCGCTGAGCTTGAGCGCCTGAACGCTGTTGTGGGCGAGCTTCTTCACCAGCTCGCCGACGGCGTCCTTGCCGTGCTTGGCGGCGATGTCGTCGAGCTTCGCCTCGCCGTCGATGTCCTCCCAGATGGCCGTCTCGGCCTCGCTCAGGGCGACCCGCGCCAGCTCCCGGTCGCCCCACGCGGCGTAGAAGGTGAGCTTGCCGTCCGTCTTCGTCCACACGTTCCAGCGGCTCTTCACCGGGATGTAGTCCCAGATGTCCTTGAGCTGGTCGTAGCCCGGGATGATGAGGCAGCCGAACTGCAGGAAGACGCCGACGAAGCTCTCCGGCGTCATCTCGCCGAAGTCGTTGGCGTGCTCGCGGCAGACGATCTCCGGCTTCACCCGCTCGGCGGCGAACTCGTCGAGGAACGCCAGGATGTCCGGGCTCATCTCGAGGATGTAGCCGAAGAGGTCGTGATAGACGTACACCGCGCCCATGTGGGCGTAGGTCGAGGTGTACGGGGAGCGCTGGAGGTAGGGCGAGTTACCGTGGTCTACTGACACGTCTTCTCCGTTGAACAGATGAGCGCACCCGAGCACTCGGTGTGGTCGTTGCAGCCCGCTCCGGCCCCCCCGGACCCGACGATCCCGCAACGGGAAGTCCCCGCGAACCCCTTGCACGCGTAGCCGTCGCGGCAGTCCGCGTCGCTGCTGCAGGTGTTCGCGCAGTAGGTCTCGACGCACTCGTGCCCGGTCGGGCACTGGTCGGTCGCGGTGCACCAATCGGACACGCACGAGCCGCTGTCGCTGTCGCAGACGTCGTAGAGGTCGCACGAGAGCGCGGTGCACGAGCCGCCCGCGCCGACCGTCCAGTCGAGGGCGTAGCTGGTGCCGACCGCGCCCGTCGCGACCAGGTAGTAGGTCCCGGCGTTGGCCGCCGTGAACTGGAGCTGCACGCCGTCGGCGCTCGGCGTCTTGGCGGCGAGCTGGGTCGTGCCGTCGGAGGCGAGCGCCTTGAGCCCCGCGGAGCCCGAGCTGGGGCTGACCCCGGCGCTGACCTGCTCGCCCGCGCCGACCGTGATGGCGAACCAGTCGGCCGCGCAGCACAGCTTCAGGCCGGCGGCGAACCCGTCGGGGCCGGAGATGGGATCGGCCGTCGCCGCCGAGTGGTTGTTCGCCGGGTCGTCCTCGCAGCCGCCGCTGGTCTCGGCGACGAGCTCGTAGGCCGCCTCGTCGTCGGCGGTGTAGCCGTAGACCTCGAGGATCCAGGTCCCGGGCCTGGCCGCCGACGGGACGTCGATGATCTCGAAGTCGTCCTCGGTCTCGGCCGTGGCGACCGGCGCGCTCGCCGCCGTGGGCGTGTCGTAGAGCCGCATGTCGAGGTCGTCGTTCTCGCCGTCGAGGGTGATGGCCATGCCGACCTCGACGTGCTGTCCGCAGCCGACCGACAGCGACCAGTAGTCGACGTCGCCGCCGCAGATGGCGAGCACGTCGTCGGTCACCGGCTTGGCGGCGGCGGGGCTGTCGTTGTCCTCGTGGGAGTCGTCGGTACACACGTCGACGGGCGCTGCACCGATGGTCAGCTTCAGGCTGTAGGAGAGCTTGATGGGCGCGTCGCCGAAGCCGACGACGGCGACGTAGAGGTCCCGCCCCGCGGCCTCGACGTAGGAGGCCTTCTCGGGGCTCGAGACCGACTCGCTGACGGCCAGGAAGTTCTGGTCGGCGTCGAGGATGTAGAGGTCGAGGTCGCCCATGGTCGCGTCGAAGGTCAGCTCGGCCTCGAGCTTGCTCTGCGCCGCGACGGCGATCCTGTAGATGTCGAGGTCGTAGACCCCCTGCTGGCTCTCGCAGATGCTCTTGTCGAGCGTCCCCGCGGTGACGGTCGTCGCCGTGGCGATGTCCTCGTTGGGCTCGTTGTCGTCGGGGGTGCAGGTCCCGGTGCCGCCCGAGGTCACGCTGATCTGGACCGACGTCAGCACCGTGAACGTCCCGTCGGTCACGCTGAAGACGACCTCCCAGGCCTTGCCGGCGTCACCCTGGGCCGGGGTCCAGCTGAAGCTCGCGCCCGTCAGCTGCGCGCCGGCGGGGGCCCCTTCATCGATGGCCCAGGTCAGGGCGTCGTCGTTGGGGTCGGTGGCCTGCAGGGTGAACGAGAGGGGCTGACCGACCGCGATCGTCTGGGGCGGGAGCTGCGTGACGACCGGGGGCTCGGGGCCGCCGGAGCCGTCGCCGACCACGAGCCGCACCGGCATCTTGTCGCTGAGCGCCCCGTCGCTGACGGTGAAGGTGACGCGCTCGGTGCCGACCGCGGTCGGCGTCCAGGCGAAGGCGCCGGTCTCGCCGTCGAGGGTCGCGCCGGCGGGCAGCGCGCCCTCGTTGCCGAAGGTCAGCTCGTCGCCGTCGGGGTCGGTCGCCTGGAGCTTCAGCTGGAAGGCGCTGCCGACGGTCAGCTGCTGGTCGCCGACCTTGACGAAGGCCGGCGGGTGCTGGTCGGCGCCGCTCGAGACCTCGATGCGCACGGTCTCGCGGTCGAACTCGGTGCCGTCGGAGACGACGAAGGTCAGAAAGACCGTCGTGCCGGCGGTCTCCGGCGTCCACTCGAAGCGGTGGGCGCCCTTGTCGAAGCGCGCGCCGTCGGGGAGCGTGCCGAAGACCGAGTAGGTGAGCGCGTCCCCGTCGGAGTCCTTGGCGGTGACGACGATGATCAGCGTCTGGCCGACCGGGACGACGCGATCGCCGATGCGCTCGAGCTCCGGGGCGTTGTTCGACCCGGTGCTCGTGTCGGTGGGGATCGACGTGTCGTTCGAGATGAACGTGTCGGTCCCGACCAGGGTGTCGGTCGGGTTCGAGCCGGTGTCGTCCCCGCAGGCGGCGACGGCCACGAGCGCGAGAGCGACGACGAGCGCGCGGATTCCACGCGACAGAGACAGCGATGGGGCGTTCATGCGCGAGTGTTATACGGCGGGTGCGTGGTCAGGGCAACGACGCCCACCGCCGCCGAGCGGGCCACTTTGCGGGCCTCGCTCCACGCGCCGTGTCGCGCGCTCCCTCGAACCGCTCAAGTTTCCCCGCCGCCGGTCGACCTGTGGGTGGACCCCGCCGCGTGTGCGGCGACATCCAGCAGTCCAGGGGGATCCAGTGAGCATGTTCACGCGATGCGTCGCGCTCGGGGGAGCGTTGGCGTTGGTCGGAGTCGTCGGCGCTGAGGCCGACGCCCTGACGATCGAGCGCCAATCCAGCCCGATCGTCTTCATCGATACCGACAACGGCGGCGGCGCGTTCCCGCTGACCTCGGCCTACGCGGCCTACCGCGTCACCAACGACGACGGCGTCGATCACGGCGACCTGTACGTGGTGATCGACGGCTTCGCCGGCCCGGCGATCGGCTTGGCGCCGCGCGAGGACGGGCAGATTCACCTCGGGCGGATGGCCGCCGGAGAGTCGCGCACCGCCTACGTCTACCTCCGGGCCTTCGGGGCGACCAGCGCCGCCGAGGCTCACGTCGTCACGGTCTTCGAGGGCGCGCCCGACGGAGGCGAGGTCCTGGCGGCGTCGGCGTTCTCGCTCTCGGCCGCCGAGACGACCACGGCCGGCGCCGACCTCGTGACGACGGTCAGCGCGCTGCTCGAGGCCCCCGCGCTGGGGGCGACGTTCACGGTCAGCGTCGAGGGCGACCTGGGCGAGGTGGGCGCGACGCTCGCGATGACGCCGGCTGCCCACGAGGCCTTCCCGGCCGACGCCTTCGAGCTCGTCGCGGCCCGGATAACGCTGTCTGGCGGCAACGACGCGGTCATCGACGACGCGCTCGTCTTCGCGCCGGCCAGCGGCGAGGGCACCCACTACGTCGCCGAGTACACCTTCCGCGTGGTCGGGCGGCGCGCGGGCGCGACCCCGATCAGCCCCGTCGCGTACGGCGGCGCCCAGGGCAAGCACACGAAGACCAACGACCCCGGGTACCAGGCGATCCCGCTCATCCCGGCCCCGATCAACCAGCTGACGCTGCTCCGGCCCCAGCCCTTCGCGCTGCTGCCGCTCGGCGGCGAGGTGACCCACACCCTGACGCTGGTGAACGCGAGCGCCACCCAGGCGATCACCGTCGACGGCTTCGACGACCTCGTCGACGCCAGCGGCGCGAGCTACGTCAACGGCAGCACGACCATCGGCGGGGCGCCCGGCCCCGATCCGGTCGTCGCCGAGGGGCGGCTCTCCTGGTCCCGGCCGGTGACCGTCCCGCCGGCCAGCGCCGTGACCATCCGGTTCGACGTCGACTATCCCGTGAGCTCACGGACCTACCGCCACGCCTCGACCGCGTGGATGGGCCGCCCGGACGGGCTCGTCATCGACCTCACCCTCGGCCTCGGCGACCTGTTCCCGGCGCTCGCGAGCGTCACGGTCGGCCTGCCCCTCGACAACGCCCCGCCGGTCGGCGGCCCCTTCGAGCGCTGGGTGACCACCGGTACGGCCGAGGTGACCGTGGACATCGGCGCGGGGCTCCTCGACCTCGACGGCGGGCTCCTCGATCTGTCCGCCCTCGCCGTGCTCACGCAGCCCCTCGGGGCCGACGTGGTCGCGACCCTGGCCGGGCAGCTCGTCTTCAGCCCGCTCGCGCCGGACACCGCCGGGGCGCACACCGCGGTCGTCACGGTCTGCGACGACGACGTCCTGTTCCCGGCCTGCGACGAGACGACCGCGACCGTCTGGTACAACGACCCGCCGACCCTCCCCGCGATCCAGCTCGCCATCAACGTGGGCGGCGCGGCGACCGTCCCGAGCGACCAGCTCCGCGACGGCGGAAGCCAGGGCGAGGTCGCCCCGGGTTGGGCCGACGAGGCGGCGGTCAGCGGAGCCGCGGACGGGACGTTCGGCGTCTACGCGACCACGACCCTCGGCGGCGGGTGCGGGATCTCGGCCGGCGCCGTCGTCTACGCGCCGCCCATCGACGTCTCGATCGGCGGGACGGACAGCTGCTTCGTGCGCCTCTGCGAGGAGAAGCCCGCCGACGCCTGCGGCCTCGCGGAGCTGACCTTCGAGGTCCACCTGGCCTTCACCCCGGCCGACGACGGGCTGAGCACCGAGGAAGACGCGCCGCTCGACGTCTCGGTCGCCAGCTTGCTGGCCAACGACGGCGGCGCGAGCGCGGCCAGCTTCCAGCTCATCGGGTCGACCTCGGGCGCCGGCGGCTTCGTCGTGTTGAACGCCGACGCGACCGTGTCGTACTCGCCGCCGAGCGGCTACGTGGGCGAGGACACGTTCCGCTACGCGGTCTGCAACGGCGCCGACACCGACGACTGCGCGACGGTGACGGTGTCCATCAGCGTCGCGGCGAAGAACCACCCGCCGACGGGCAGCGAGATCGAGCTGTGGGCGGCCACCGGCACGCCGTGGGTGGAGCTCGGCGGCGCCGACGGCTTCCTCGATCCCGACGGCGACCTCATCGCCGCGGTGTCCCTCAGTGTCGCGCCGACCGGGGCCGCGGTGGAGATCTCGCTCGGCGGCGACGTCCGCCTGACCCCCGACGACCCCGACGCGCCCGGCGTCTACGTGTTCGTGCTCCTCGGCTGTGACGGGCTCCTGTCCTGCGGGCTCTCGACGGTCACCGTCCATTACAACGACGCCCCAACGAGCGCCGGCGCCTCGCTCGAGGTCACTGCTGGCGCGTCGGCGTCCCTCGCCCTCGCGCCGCTGCTCGACGCCGTCGACGAGGGCGAGATCGCGACCGGGCTCGACCTCGGCTCCCTGGGCGTCTCGGCCTCGGTGGACGGGCCCTTCGGCGCGTCGGCCACGACGACCCTCGGTGGCGCCTGTACGTTGAGCGCCGGGGCCATCGTCTACACCGCGGCCGCCGCGGTCGACGCGGGCGTGGACAGCTGCTGGTTGAGCGTGTCGGAGAACCTCCCGCTCGGGAGCGACGGTGGGCTCCGGGCGAGCGTCGTCATCGAGATCGGCGTGACCATCACGCCGGTCGAGGCGGACCCGACCTGCGACGACGGGCTGCCCAACGGCGACGAGTCCGACGTCGACTGCGGTGGCGCCTGCGCGCCGTGCGAGGCCGGCGCGACGTGCCTCGGCGACGGCGACTGCGCCACCGGGAGCTGCGGCGGCGGGATCTGCGTCGTGATCGACGACGACCTCGACGACGACGGGCTCTCCAACGCCGACGAGGTCGCGCTGGGGACGGATCCGGAGGACCCGGACAGCGACGACGACGGCCTCCTCGACGGCGACGAGGTCGCGGGGGGCGACACCCCGGGCTTCGACCCGGGCGCGGACACCGACCCCCTCGACGCCGACAGCGACGAGGACGGGCTCTCCGACGGCGACGAGCTGCGCGGTGTCGGCGCCGCCGACGGGATCTCGGGGCTCGACCCGCTCGACGCCGACAGCGACGGCGATCGGCTTCCCGACGGGCTCGAGCTGGGCGTGACGGAGCCCATCCCGTCGGGTCACAGCTCGCCGGGGAACGTCCCGTACGACGGGACCCTCGGGGAGGCCTTCTGGCCCGACGCGGACCCGACGACGACGACCGATCCGGACGACGACGACACTGACGATGACGGGCTCCTCGACGGCGCCGAGGACGACAACCAGGACGGGGCCGTGAACCCCGGGTCGGACGCGACCCTCGGGCGCGGCGAGACCGACCCGAACCTCGCCGACAGCGACGGCGACGGGCTGATGGACGGTCACGACATCGGGATCGCGATGCCCCAGGGCGTCGACACCGACCTGAGCGTCTTCACCGCCGACCGCGAGCCCATCCGCTGGTCGGACCGGATCGCCGTCGAGGGCACCGTCGTCATCGGCAGCGGCGCGGGGGGCCCCGACGACGCGCCCTACTCGCCGCTCGTCATCCCGGTGGACGACACCCCGCCCGCGACCTACCTGCAGGGCGGCGGTTGCCAGTCCGGCGGCACCGGGACCCCGTGGGGCGCGGTCGCCGGAGCGCTCGCCCTCGCGGCGCTCGCGCTGCGCCGCCGAGCCCAACGCCGTTGAGCCGGGCGGGTGACGGCGTCGCGGGCGCCGTCACCCACCCACTGTCTCACGATGTATCACAAATCGCGCCGCAACCAGCTGATCCCAAAGAAACAACCTTCGGTCATCCTTAGGGTGATTCTTGCGGTAATTGCAAACTATGCGGGCCTCGGACGTGCGGGTGTGTCACGAACGAACACGTTGTCTCACGTTGTGAGACGTTGTCGCGGCCTCACCCCGCGAAGAGCAGCCCGTGGAGCGCCTTCACGGCCTCTTTGACGACTGGGCTCGGGAGGACGAAGCCGAGCTCGAGGGGCCCGAGCACGACGCGGTGGTCGTCGCCGGCGAGCTCGCTCACGACGGTCGTGGCCTGCTTGACGATCTGGGGGCTCTCGCCGAGCCCGGGGCCGACGGCGGTGACGGTGCCGCGGTCGCTGCGGACGGTCACGGCGTCGCCGAAGCGGGCGGAGAGGCGCTGCCGCAGCGTCCCGAGGCGGTGCGCGTCGTCGACCGGGATGATGGCGTGGAGCGGCTCGGTCCCGCCGCCGACGAGGGCGTGGGGCATGGCGCCGACGTGCTCGAGGATGTCGACGAGGGCCGTGGCGTCGTGACCCGGCGCGATCGTCGTCTCGAGCACCATCTCACGGTGGGCGAGGGCGGACACCGGGCGCGGTGCGGCGGCCGGGTTCAGGCGGACGACCGTGCCCGAGTCGTCGCGCGGGCCGAAGGTCGACTTGGCGAAGATGGCCACGCCGGTCCGCGAGGCGTACTCGACGCAGTCCTGGTTGAGGACGCGGGCGCCGCTCCGGGCGAGGGCGACCATCTCTTCGTGGGAGAGCTCGTCGAGGCGGGTGGCGTCGGTGACGAGCCGCGGGTCGGCGGTGTAGACGCCGTCGACGTCGCTGCAGATCTCGCAGTGCTCGGCGTTCAGGGCCGCGGCCAGGGCGACGGCCGAGGTGTCGGTGCCGCCGCGCCCGAGGGTCGTGATCTCCCGCGCGTAGCTGACCCCCTGGTAGCCGGCGACGATGACGACCTTGCCGTCGTCGAGCTCGTCGAGCAGGCGATAGGGCCGGACCTCGACGATGCGGGCCCGGTTGTGGCGGGTGTTGGTGATGATGCCTGACTGCGAGCCCGTGAACGAGATGGCGCGGTGGCCGAGGTCCTCGAGGGCGATGGCGAGGAGCGCCGTCGAGATGCGCTCGCCGACGCTCATCAGCATGTCGAGCTCGCGCGGGGCGGGGTTGGCGCTCAGCGCCTTGGCCTGGGCGAGCAGGCCGTCGGTGGTCTTGCCCATGGCGCTGACCACCGCGACGACGCGGTAGCCGTCCTCGACCGTGGCGGCGATGCGCTGCGCGACGGCGCGGACCTTGTCGATGGTCGCGAGCGAGCTGCCGCCGTACTTCTGGACGACGATCGGGCGCTGTGTGTCGGTCATGGCCGGCTCCTGAGCGGGGTTCGGGGATCCTACACCAACGGTTCGCGGCGGGAACCGCGTCCAGGGGATCACGGATTCGCGGCGCGGTCGAGGGCCCGTCGTCGGCAGGTCCTGCGGAGCCGCGCGCTACGCCGACGCGGCCCATATGGAGCCTTGCGATGCCCGGGCGGTTGTGATTGAACTCCCTCTCTTACCGGTCACACCAGAGGGGGGAAGCATGAGAGTCGCGTTGCCAACCAGTCGGGCCGCCGAGGTCGAGACGCCGCTCCTCGCCGTCCCCGTGTTCGCCGGTGACGACGGGCGCGGCGCCGACTTCGACGCGGTGAACGAGGCGACCGGCGGGCTGCTCGCGCGCATCGCGGACGAGGAGGGCTTCAAGCCGGAGCCGGGCAAGACCCTGCTCATCCACGGCGGCGACACCCCCGCGAAGCGCTACCTGCTGCTGGGCGCCGGGCCTCGCGACGAGCTCACCCCCCAGGCCGTCCGCGGGCTCGCGGCCTCGGCCTGTGACGAGGCGAACGCCCGTCACCTGACCTCCTGCGCGCTGGCCGTCCCGGCCGGGCTGGACGCGAAGGCCGCCGCGCACTTCGCCGCGGTGGGCGCGGTCCTGGCGAGCTACCGGTATCAGAAGTACCTGACCAAGGACGTCGAGCCGACGACCTGCGAGGAGCTCGTCGCCGCGGTCGCCGGCGGCGACGCGGCCGAGCTCGAGCCGGTCATCGCGCGGGCGACGCGGGCGGCGGTCGGGGTCAACCTGGCGCGCGACCTGGTGAACGGCCCGCCGCGCGAGGTCACGCCCCGCAGGCTCGCCGCCGTGGCCGAGGAGATCGCCGCCGACGAGGGCCTCGAGGTCCGCATCTTCGACGAGTCGTCCATCGCCGAGCAGGGGATGAACCTGCTGATGGCCGTCGGTCAGGGGAGCGAGGAGCCGCCGCGCTTCATCCACCTCACCTACAAGCCGAAGGGCGCGACCGCCGACACCCCGCAGGTGGCCTTCGTCGGCAAGGGCATCACCTTCGACGCCGGCGGCTACAACATCAAGCCCACGGGCTCGATGGAAGACATGAAGATGGACATGGCGGGTGCCGCGGCGGTGCTCGGGGCGATGAAGGCCGTGTCGGCCTACGCGCCGAGCTACGTGGTCCACGGCATCGTCCCGACCTGCGAGAACCTGGTCAGCGGCTCGGCCTACAAGCCCGGCGACGTTTTCCACGCGAAGAACGGCAAGTCGGTCGAGATCATGAACACCGACGCCGAGGGCCGGCTGGCGCTGGCGGACGCGCTGAGCTACGCCTCCGACGAGCTGAAGGTCGACCGCATCGTCGACCTGGCGACGCTGACCGGCGCCTGCATGGTCGCGCTCGGGCCGTACACCGCGGGGCTCATGGGCAACGACGACGCCTTCCGCGCGAAGGTCGGCGGCGCGGCCGAGCGGGCGGGCGAGGACGTCTGGGCGCTGCCGCTGACGAAGAAGCTCAAGGCGATGCTGAAGAGCCCCATCGCCGACATGAAGAACATCGGCGAGCGGTGGGGGGGCGCGCTGACCGCGGGCATCTTCCTCTCGGAGTTCGTCGGCGACGTGACCTGGGCTCACCTCGACATCGCGGGCCCGGCGTACACCGAGAAGCCCGAGCCGTCGGTCGCCAAGGGCGGCACCGGCTTCGGCGTGCTCACCCTGCTCGAACTGCTCGACGGCGAGGTCTGAGATGGCTGGCAGCGTCAACAAGGCGATCATCATCGGAAACCTGGGCGCGGACCCCGAGGTCCGCACGACGCAGAGCGGCCAGACGGTCGCCACGCTGTCGGTCGCGACCAGCGAGAACTTCACCGACAAGCAGGGCCAGCGGCAGGAGCGGACCGAGTGGCACCGCGTCGTGCTCTGGAACAAGCTCGCCGAGCTGGCCCAGCGCTACCTGCAGAAGGGGCGCAAGGTCTACATCGAGGGGCAGATCCGGACCCGCTCGTGGGAAGACCAGCAGACCGGCCAGAAGAAGTACACGACCGAGATCATCGGCCGTGAGATGACGTTCCTCGACAGCGGCAGCGGCGGCGGCGGCGGTGGCGGCGGCTACGGTGGCGGTGGCGGCGGTGGCGGCGGCTACGGTGGCGGCGGCTACGGCGGCGGCGGTCCGCAGCAGGGCGGCGGCTACGGCGGCGGTGGCGGCGGCTACGGTGGCGGCGGTCCGCAGCAAGGCGGCGGCGGCTACGGCGGCGGCGGCCAGCAGGGCGGCGGCTACGGCGGCGGCCAGCAGCAGCCGAGCGGCGGCGCCCCGCAGCAGCCAAAGGCCAACGACCCCGAGTTCTTCGACGACGACATCCCGTTCTAGGCCGACCCTGGGACGACCCAACGACGCCCCGTCACGGCCGAGCCGCGGCGGGGCGTCGCCGTTCCGAGGCGCCAACTCGCCTCCGTCTCCCCTCCACGTTCGCGTCCCCCTCCGTCCGCGTCTGCGTCCGCGCTCGCCTCCTCCTCCGCGTTCGCCTCCTCGTCCGCGCTCGCCTCCGTCCGCGTTCGCCTCCGCCTCCGCGCTCGCCTCCTCCTCCGCGTTCGCCTCCGCCTCCGCGTTCGCCTCCTCTTCCGCTCTCGCTTCCGCCTCCTCTTCCGCTCTCGTTCGGCACTCGCCTCGGCCGCACGCACCGCGCCCGCCCACGCTCCGCGCCCGCCACGCTCCGCGCCCGCCACGCTCCGCGCCCGCCCACGCTCCGCGCCCGCCCACGCTCCGCGCCCGCGCACGCTCCGCGCCCGCCCACGCTCCGCGCCCGCGCACGCTCCGCGCCCGCCCACGCTCCGCGCCCGCGCACGCTCCGCGCCCGCGCCCGCGCACGCTCCGCGCCCGCGCCCGCGCCCGCGCCCGCGCACGCTCCGCGCCCGCGCCCGCGCACGCCCCGCGCCCGCCCACGCCCCGCGCCCGCCCACGCCCGCCCGCCCCCGCCCGCCCCGCACCAGAAAGTGTTAGATCGCGGGGTCTGACCCCGCGATCTGTCACTTTCCACCCGCGGATCGCCTTTAATCCACGCCGGCGACGAGGCATTGTATGTGCTCCCGTGGGCGCGGCGCGCCCTCGGACGCCCACCACGACCGGAGCGCAAGATGCCCTGGAATCCCGGGAGACGCCTCCTCGCCCTGAGCCTGATGTCGCTCCTCGTCGCCTGCGGCGGAGAGGACGGCGGGACGGTCGCCGACACCGTCGCGCCCGACACCGTCGCGCCCGACACCGGCGGGACCGAGGACGTCATCGTCTACGACACGGTCAACCCGGGCGACACCGGAGCTCCGGCCGACACCTGGATCGACCCCGACGCCGCCGAGGCCGGCGGCTTCCTCGCGCCGTGCCAGGGGAACCTCGACTGCATCGACGGGTACTGCGTCGAGGGCGTCGACGGCTTCTTCTGCACCCGGACCTGCAGCGAGGAGTGCCCCAACGACATGGACTGCAAGTCGGTCCTGACCGGCAGCGCCGACCCGGTCTTTCTGTGTCTGCCGCGCCTGAAGAAGCTGTGCCTGCCGTGCAAGACCGACTTCCAGTGCACGGGCGGCGCGTGCCTGACCTTCGACGACGGCGGCTGGTGCGGCTACGGCTGCGACGGGGACCTCGACTGCCCCGAGGGCTACGAGTGCCTCGCCGACCCCAGCGGCGCCCGCGAGGGCAGCTTCTGCCAGCCCCGCTCGGGCAGCTGCACCTGCACCGACGACCTCGACGGCGCCATCCGGACCTGCCTCGACGAGAACGCGATCGGCACCTGCTACGGCGTGGAGACCTGCGACCCCGAGACCGGCTGGGTCGACTGCACCGCGCTCGAGCCCACGGTCGACACCTGTGACGGGCTCGACAACGACTGCAACGGCCTCGTCGACGACGGCGTCGAGGACGGCGGCGCCTGCGAGAACACCGTCGCGGGCGTCGGCAGCTGCGCCGGGACCGAGGTGTGCCTCGGGCCGCAGGGGCTCGTCTGCAACGCCGCGACCCCCTCCGCCGAGGTCTGCGACTTCAAAGACAACGACTGCGATGGCGAGGCCGACGAGGACTTCAAGGACGGCTCGGGCGAGTGGACCACCGACGCGAACTGCGGCACCTGCGGCAACGACTGCGCGACGAAGATCGCCCACGGCGTCGGCCGCTGCGATGCCACGGGCAGCGGCTCGCCGGTGTGCGTCGTCGACGAGTGCGACGACGACTACATCGCCATCAACCAGTTCCAGTGCGCGCTGCCCCCCGACGTCTCGTGTCAGCCCTGCCTCGGCGACGACGACTGCTTCGGCGGGAGCTGCGTCACCCTCGACAATCAGGAGGTCTGCGTCTCCCCGTGCGGTGGCGCGGCCGGCTCCTGCGCCGACGGCTACAGCTGCGAGGACGTCGACGGCGCCCAGCGCTGCGTCCCGGTCACCGGCTCCTGCGTCTGTAACGAGCTGACCGACGGCAAGACCCGCTCGTGCAGCAACGCCAACGCCTGGGGGACCTGCTTCGGCCAGGAGACCTGCGACGCCGAGACCGGCTGGTCCGACTGCTCTGCGACGGTCCCCGCAGCCGAGACCTGCGACGGCGAGGACAACAACTGCAACGGCGTCATCGACGACGGCGTCACCCCGCCCGACGAGCCCTGCGAGGAGACCGTCGAGGGCGTCGGGCAGTGCACCGGCACCTGGTATTGCAACGCCCCCGACGGCGGCGAGGTCACCTGGACCTGCTCCGCGCCCGTCCCCGCGGCCGAGACCTGCAACTTCCGCGACGACGACTGCGACGGGCTCGTCGACGAGGGCTACAAGGACGCCGGCAGCGGGCTCTACCTCGCCGACGACGCCTGTGGGGCCTGCGGCGTCTCGTGCGACGGCGCCATCCCCAACGCCTCCGCCGGCTGCGTCGAGCGAAACGGCGTCGCCCGCTGCGAGGTCGTCGAGTGCGCCGAGGGCTACTACCCGGCCGGCCCGCTGACCTGTCTGGCGGTCACCGAGGATCTCTGCACCCCGTGCCAGACCGACGCCAACTGCCCGACCCCGGGCGACACCTGCCTCGACCTCGACGGCGGGCGCTTCTGCGGCCGTGACTGCAGCGACGGCAACCTCCACGGCGAGGTGGCGGGCGTCTGCCCCGACGGCTTCTCGTGCGAGGACGTCGGCGGCGCCATGCAGTGTCAGCCGACGTCGGGCTCGTGCGGCTGCCTGCCCGAGGACGACGGCCAGACGCGGACGTGCCTCCGGACGAACGGCCTCGGGACCTGCTACGGCCAGGAGACCTGCGACCCGGACAACGGCTGGGTCGGCTGCACGGTCTCGGCCCCCGAGGCCGAGGTCTGCGACGGCGTGGACAACGACTGCAACGGCGCGGTCGACGACGTGCCCGGGCGGGGCGCCGTCTGCCAGCGCGAGAACGTACACGGCAGCTGCGACGGCGTGATGGACTGCGCCGCGGGCAGCGCTGAGCTGACCTGCGTCGGCCGCGAGCCCGCCGCCGAGACCTGCAACTACGTCGACGACGACTGCGACGGCCACACCGACGACACCTGGGAGGCCGACCTCTTCCAGAGCTGCAGCGACGGCCTCGGGGCGTGCCAGCGCTTCGGCTACACCCAGTGCAAGGCCGACGGCAGCGGGACGCAGTGCAGCGCCACCGAGGGCGCGGAGAGCGCCGAGATCTGCGACAACATCGACAACGACTGCGACGGCTTCACCGACGAGGAGGCGGCCTTCGCCGGCAAGGGCGAGCCGTGCACCGCGGGGCTCGGCGTGTGCCAGGTCACGGGTGTCCGCGTCTGCAAGGCCGACGGGACCGGGCTGACGTGCTCGGTCACCCCGCCCGCGCCCGGCGGGAGCGACCCGTGCGACGGGCTCGACAACGACTGCAACGGCGTCATCGACGACGCCTGGGCCGACGAGCTGGGCGATCTCTGCTCGGCCGGCGTCGGCGCCTGCAAGGCCTTCGGCAACTACGTCTGCAACGCCGGCGGGACCGACGTCACCTGCAACGCCGTGGTCGGCCAGATCGCGCCCGAGGTGTGCGACCTCGTCGACAACAACTGCAACGGCGTGGTCGACGACGGCTTCCTCGTCGACGGGCGCTACGTCGCCGACGACGCGTGCGGCAACTGCTTCACCGACTGCGAGGCCATCTTCGACGGGGCCGGTGGAGGCTACGGGACCTGCAACTCGGCCCCCGCGACGCCGCGCTGCAAGCTCACGTGCTGCCGCGCGAACGATCCCGACCCGGCCTGCGACGGGGGCGACTACTTCGACCTCAACGGGATCCCCGACGACGGCTGCGAGTTCGAGCTCGACGACGACGCCATCTACGTCTCCGAGTCCGAGGCGGGCGCCGTGGACAACGGCAGCTGCGGGCTGTCCCCGGCCGCGGCCGGGCTCGGCGGCCACGCCTGCGAGCACATCCAGTACGCCATCGGGCGGGCTCAGGCCACGGGCCGGAGCCGGGTGCTCGTCGCGGGCGGCGCGTACGTCGAGACGGTGACCGTCAAGGACGGCGTCAGCCTCTACGGCGGCTACAGCCCCCTGACCTGGCAGCGCGACACCGCCGTGAACCGGACGTCGATCTTCGGCAGCACGGCGAGCGGCCACAAGAAGACCCTCGTCGCCGTCGACATCACCGCGAACACGACGGTCGTCGACGGCTTCACCATCTACGGACAGGTGGCCGGCGGGACCGCGCAGAACAGCTACGCCGTCTACATCCGGCGCGCGAACGCGAAGCTCCAGCTGACCAACAACGTCATCTGGGGCGGCACCGGCGGCCCTGGGACCAGCGGCTCTCGCGGCGGCGACGGCACCAACGGCGGCAACGGCTTCTCCGGCGCCGCGGCGCGCGAGCCCTCCGGGGCCTACCAGTGCTACGAGACGTGCTCCGCGGCCGGGGCGTCGAGCGCGGGTGGCTCGGGCGGCTCCAACAGCAGCTGCTCGAACGCCAACGGCGGCAAGGGCGGCGGGGCGGACTGCCCGGACTATCACGAGCTGGTCAACCTCTGCCTCTCGACCGACACCGGGTCCTTCCAGAGCCTCACGACCAGCGGCGTCGGTGGCCAGGGCTCCGGCGCCGGGACGGGCGGCAAGGGCGGCTGCGACAGCCGCATCGATCCCTACAGCGACGCCGAGTGCAGCTGTCTGCTGCCCGAGCCGGACGCGATCAACTGCCCCCTCGGCGGTCACAGCGCCGCCGGCGGCAACGGCGCGGCGGGCGAGCCCGGGAGCCGGGGCGGCAAGTGCTCCCAGGCCGCGGGGCGCGTGGTCAGCGGCGAGTGGCAGGGTTACGGCGGCGGCAACGGCGGCGGCGGCTCGGCCGGCGCGGGCGGCGGCGGCGGCGGCGCGGGCGGCGGCGTCGAGCAGTACTGGGACGCGACCCTCGACTGTGGCAGCGGCGGCTCGGACTTCGGCGGCAGCGGCGGCGGCGGCGGCGCGGGCGGCTGCGGTTCGGGCGGCGGGACCGGCGGCGGCCCGGGCGGCGGCGCCTTCGGCATCTTCGTGGTCTTCGACAGCGCGCCGGGCGCGAACATCCCGACGCTCACGGGCAACACGGTCCACACCGGGACCGGCGGCGTCGGCGGGCGCGGCGGCGACGGCGGGACGCCGGGCAACGGCGGCAACGGCGGCGCGGGCGGCGCGGGCGGCGTGAACGGGACCGACTACTGGTGCGCCAACCCCGGCTCCAAGGGCGGCGAGGGCGGCAAGGGCGGCGCTGGCGGCGGCGGCGGCGGCGCCTGCGGCGGCGCGTCCTACGGCCTCTTCGTCTCCGGGCAGGGAGGCGCGAACCTGTCCGCCTGGACCGCGAACCCCGTCGTCCTCGACGGCGCGGGCGGGGCCGGCGGCGTCGGCGGGCAGACCGCCCCGGGCGGGACCATCGGCCAGAACGGCGACAACGGCAGCCACACCGCGCGCAACTTCTGACGGACCGCGGGGCGGGCGGCAGCGCGGATGCGCGCACGCCCGCGCCGCGTCAGCTCTGGGTCTCGACCCTCTCGAGATAGCGCGGCGGGACGTGGTCGGTCAGCCAGACGCCGTTGGTCGAGCGAAAGAACGGGAAGCCGTCGCGGTGCATCGCCCCGGCGCGGACGCGGAACAGCACGGGGGTCCCCGTACGCATCCCGACGGTCACCGCGGTGCCGGTCTCGGCGGCGAGGTGGACATGGTGCCGCCGCATCTTGGAGAGCCCGGTCTCCTCGATGGCGGCCACGGCGGCGCGGTAGGTCCCGTGGTAGAGGTGCTCCGGTGGCTCGACCGGCGTGAGGCCGAGGTCGACGGGGACGCTGTGCCCCTGGTTGGCGCGTATCCGCGCGCCTCCATCGGGCGCCGGCACCAGCGAGAAGCGCTGCTTGTCGCTCTCAGCGACGACACGCTCGACGACTTCGCGCGTGAGGCCCTTCGGTCCGTTGGCGAGCAGCGTGTCGAGGTCCGCCCAGCCACCCTCGTCCAGGGTCAGCCCGGCCTTCTCCGGCGCGTGGCGGAGGACGAGTGAGAGGTACTTGGAGGCGTGCTTGTCGTTCATCCGCCGGAGGCTACCAGTCACGGAGCCAGCCGGTCACGGCCACCCGCGGGTGGCCGTGGCCGGACGTGGCGTCAGGCCTTGATCTGGCTGAACTTCTCGGGCTTGGCGCCGCAGATGGGGCAGGGCTCGGTCGGGGCGCCCATCTCGATGTGACCGCAGACCGGGCAGAGGTAGAAGGCGTTGGTCCCGAGGTCCTCGCCCTTCGCGGCCGCCGCGAGGGCCATCTGGTACAGCTCGGCGTGGACGGCCTCGGCCTCGACGGCGTAGCCGAACATGCGCGCGGCCTTGTGCCCCTCGGCCTTGGCCTGCTCGAGCATCGGCGGATACATCGTCTTCGCTTCGTAGGTCTCGCCGTCGATGGCGGCCTTCAGGTTCTCCGCCGTCGTCCCGACGCCGTCCATCGCCTTGAGGTGCGCGTTGGCGTGGATCGTCTCCGCCGCGGCCGTCGTGCGGAAGAGCTTCGCGATGTTCGGCAGCCCTTCCTTCTCCGCCTTCTCGGCGAACGCGAGGTACTTCCGATTGGCCTGGCTCTCGCCGGCGAAGGCCTCGTGCAGGTTCTCGAGGGTCGTGGGCATGACGTTCTCCATCGGGGGATGAGGCGCGGTCTCGGACCTCGTGTCGGACATCGCGCCGCGCCCATCCGACCAGAGCCGCGGCGCTCGGCCAAGCCGAAATGATAATTAAATGCTATCGACTTGTTCGGTAACGATCCTCAGGTGCCGCTCGGTCGCGAGCCGCGTGGGCGGCCGAGCTCCCCTCGCGCGCCGAGCCAGTCCACCAGCGCGTCGACGAACACCCGGACGCGGGCGGGCTGGAGGTCGCGTCGGGTGTAGACCGCGTGAAGCGCGATCGTCGCGCCGAGCGTGTCCGGGAGCACGCGCACCAAGCGGCCGGTCGCGAGCGCCCGCTCGCTGCTGACCTCGCTCAGCAGCGCGATCCCGCCGTCGGCGAGGGCCGCCTCGAGGAGCGCCCGCTGGTCGTTGGTGGTGAACGCGCCGCCGACGGCGATCCGCCCCCCGTCTCTCAGGGGCCACGACCGCTGCGGCGCTCCGTCGGCCGCGTGTCCGCGCAGGAGCTCGTGGTCGGCGAGGTCCTCGAGCCGGGACGGGGTGCCGCGCCGCTCGAGGTAGCCGGGGGACGCGACGGCGCTGACGTCGGCGGTGACGAGGCGGCGCTGGATCAGGTCCGGGTCGGCGACGCGCCCGGCGCGGACCGCGACCTCCACGCCCTCGCTCCGGAGCTCCGCGAAGCGGATGTCGGCGAGCAGCTCGACCTCGAGCCGCGGGTGTCGACGCCGCAGCGCGACGACCAGGCCCGCGATGTCGGGCGCGATGACGGGGGGCACGGAGACGCGCAGGAGCCCCTGGGCGTCGTCGCGCTCGTCGCGGAGCTCCGCTTCGATCCGCGCGAGCCGGTCGAGGAGCGGCTCGATGTCGGCGAACAGGCGCTGACCGGCGGGGGTCGGGGTGACGCGGCGGGTCGTCCGGTGGAGGAGCGCGAGGCCCAGCCCCTCTTCGAGCGCGGCCAGGCGGCGGCTCAGGGTCGGTCTGGACAGCTCCAGCTCCGCGGCCGCCGCGGTGATGCTGCCGTGGCGAACGGTCGTCGCGAAGCAGCGATAGTCGTCGAGGTCCGGCATGACTCGTATCGTAGTTGAACGAATGTCGTACGAAAACGGGTCTTCCGAAAACAAGGTGGACGAGTCAGCATCTCCCCACCGACGACGACTCGCGGCGCGTCACCGTCGGCGCTAACCTCGAACGCGCCAGCCCAGAGAGAGGAACCTCACCATGCTCGCCACCGTCTTTGCCTGGATCGTCGTCGGTCTCCACGTGCTCTTCGCTCTGGCCGAGTCCGTCGGCTGGACCCAGATGGCCCGTCGCTTCGGCTACAGCCGCGAGGCGACCGAGCACACCCGCCGCCTCGCGCTCAACCAGGGCGCCTACAACCTGGGCTTCGCGGGTCTCCTCGCCTGGGCGCTCATCGCGGCGCAGGGCCCCACGGTCATCGCGCTCCTGTCCTTCATCATCGCCATGGCCGTCGTCGGCGCCGTGAGCGTGCGCTGGACCATCTTCGTCATCCAGGGGGGCCCCGCCGTCGTCGCGCTGGTCGCCGGCCTCGTCTGACCCGGCGCGTCATGGCGGTGAGGCGCTCTCGACCGCGACCGCATAGGTCAGCGATTCCGTGTCGCCGTCGTAGACGCTCTGGCAGCGCAGGGCGTAGCGGCCCGCCGCCAGCGGCCCGACGAGCCCCGAAGGTGGCACGGTCACCGGCGCGCCGCCCGTCTCGGCCTCGACGCTCGCCACGACTCCGCCCTGCGAGATCGCCCGAACGCGGTAGGTCAGCCCCTCCTCGGCGTCGAAGGCGAACCAGTCGACGTCGCCCACGGTCTCGAAGGTCGCCGCGGTCCACGGGCCGTCGACGGCCAGCGGCCAGGCGTCCTCGCGGATGTCCGGATAGTCGTCCCGGGTACGCTCGAGGCGGACGAGCTGGGGCGACCGACCCACGTCGACCGCGAGGTAGTAGGTGCCCGCGACCCCCTCGTCGATCCCGACGAAGGCGTACCCGGTCGGGTAGAAGGTGCTCGTCAGGCAGCACGGCAGGCCGAGCGCGGGGGAATCCACCGGCGTCACCCCGTCGGGGCTCACGACACGGTACTCGAGGGTCTCGGGGTGGATGAAGCGGAGCGCCTCATCGCCGACCAGCGTCACCTTCAGCCACAGCGGGGTGAGGCGCGGCGCGAGCTCGGTCCAGCCGTCCTCGAGGGGCAGCGCCGTGGCCGCCGACGCCCCCGGCTCGAGCCCCGTCCGGGTCACGCGCGCGACGTAGGGCAGCGGATCGTCGCCCATCTGCTGGACGCAGAACCAACGCGTCCCGGGAGCGTCCGGCACGAGCCCGACCGCCCGCGTGTCCTCGCTCTCGGCGGGCCAAGGCTCGAGCCTCTCGCCACCATCGCCGTCCACGGCGCCGCGGAGTAGCGCGGCGGCGCCCGCGGCCTCGACCTCGATCACGTAGTCGCTGTCCGGCGACACCGCGAACGCGAAGCAGTCCAGGTCGCGATAGAAGCTGGCCGTGCCGGCCACTTCGCCGCCGTCGGGGGCGATCAGGGTCGCCGTCTCCGCGGTGTCGCCGTGATCATCGGGGCCGTCCCAGGTGAGCCGGATCCCGTAGTCGAGGTCCTCGTGGACCGGGATTCGGACGCTCATGACGTGCTCGCCCGGTGAGAGGGACGTCAGCGACTCATGAGCGCGGATGTCGGTCGTGAGGATGGCGGCCCGTTCCTGCTCCGCGCCCGTCGGGTCGAAGATCGCGAGCCGCGCCGTCAGCGCCGAGAGGTTCGGCGCCTCGTAGTCCAGAACGACGCGCCAGAGCCCCGGGTAGGGGAGGGTGAAGCGCCACCAATTCAGCTCGTATGCGCCAGCCGGTATCGTCCCGATGACCGTCGTCCCGTCCGCCGGCAGCAGCGCCGCGTCCTCGGGCTGCGGCCCCGCCCCGAGGTCGGTGACCGTCAGGGTGTATGCACAGGGTTGCGCGGTGACGCCGCCCAGCCGCAGCCACAGCCGGTCCACGTCGAGCGGACCGACGACGTCGTTCAGCGCGGTCGTCCCGACGAGGTCGAGATACATGCGGTGATAGGCGTGCCAGGGGACGTGGCACCCGGACTCCTCGGGCACGCTCACCTGGTAGCGATGCCCGGGCTCGGCCGCGAAGGTGAACCAGTCCTCGTCGTCATGGAAGTCGATCGCGCCGGTCACCGTCACCCCGGGGACCAGCGGGACGGCGTCCTCGCTCGTGTCCGGCTCGACGTCATCGGAGCCCTGGACGAGCCGAAACGCGTAGGGCTGCGGCCCGGCGTCGAACATCTCCATCGCTCGGACGCGCACGGCGTGGCGGCCAGCCGTGAGGACCCCGGACGTCGTGGTCTCGGCCACGGGCGTCGGCCCGGTCGCGCCCTCGACCGCGACGTACAGCGCAGCCCGGACCTGTGACGGGCCGTCGATCTCCAGCTTCGTCGAGCGCCTCCCTTCGAGGTCCACGAGATACCAGTCCTCGTCCTCCCGCGCGTTGGCCACACCCTCGATCCACGTCCCGACGGGGACGATCGGCCCCTCGCCACGCTCGAGCCCCGGCTCGTCCACGCCGAGGTCACGGAAGACGACCTCGCGCTCCGCGCTCTCGTACGGGCGCGCTGGGAAACGCAGAAAGGACGGCCCGGGCTGCGCCGGCCGGAAGTGGTCGCCGCTGGCCGACACCCGCGCGATCGGCGCGCCGTCTGCCTCGAGCAGCTCGTGGGGTCCCTCGAGATACGAGCCGGGCGCGGTGATCGCGTAGTAGTGATCCGGCTCGGTGGCGAGGGCGAGGACGTCGACGTCCCCCATGCCCTCGAGGGTGACGGGGTGGGTGACCGCGGCGTGGGGGTGGATGACGACGGCGCTGGTGAGGTCGTCGGCCAGCTGATCCGGCCCGCGGTCCTCGAGCCGGAAACGGTAGGTGTTGAGGTGGTCGGGATCGAGCTCTGTCAGGGTCGCGACGTGGAAGTACATCGTGCGCGCCGAGGCGGCGCTCGCGGGTAGCGGGCGTACGGTCGTCGGACCCTGGCGCCACGCGACGACGTCGTGGGCGACCGGGTCGACCAGGTAGACGTCCCAGTCGAACAGCTGATCGCGCTCGTCGACCAGGACATAGCCGTGGCCCGGCTCAGCGGTGAAGCGGAGGAGCAGCGACCCGTAGAACCACGGCAGGTCTCCGCTCACGACGGTCCCGTCCGTCGGCAGCTCGACGGCGTCCGCGGAGAGCATGCCGGAGACCGTGTCCCGGTCGAAGACGTCCACGCGCCAGGGCCGCGCCGTGACGTAGAGCGTGTCGCCGTTGGACGCCCGGAGGTAGAACGTCTCCCCGGTCCCGGTCAGGTGCAGGCCCGGGTCGTGTCCGTCCCAGGCGCCGGGTGGCTCCGTCGACAGCGGGGTCCCGTCGGCTCGGAAGGCGGTCAGCGACCCGTGCTCGCCGGAGTAGTCGTAGAACAGCCGATAGTGGTGCCCCGGAGCCGTCTGGAACGTGAGCATGTCGACCTCGTTCCGGGACTCGTGGAGTCCGGAGCGGCTCCCGCGGGGTCCGGAGAGGTAGAGCGGACAGCCCCCGGGGAGGGCGTCGACGCAGTCATCGAGCCCGTAGTCGACGACGCCGAGCTCGTAAGGTGTCGCGGACCAGGCCGGGCTGCTCTGCGTGACGAGCAGGTAGTAGCGCTCCGGCGTCGGGCTGTCTGCCCAGTGGATGAAGGCCCGGCCGGTCTCGGGCGTGGCGAACGGCTCGCCAGCGGGGTCCCGGTAGAGCGCGGCCTTCAGCCCAACGACGGTCCCGAGGTTGTTGTACTTGATCCGGTAGAGGTGCCCCGGCTGGGCGACGAACGTGTACCAGTCCTCGTCGAGCGGGGCTCGGGCGACCGCGCGGGCGAGCTCGCCCGGCGGGAGCTGCGGCACGAGCTCGGTGGCGAGGGTCGGGTCGTCGGGGCCGTCGGACGGTCCCGTCATCACAAGCGAGAGGGTGTAGGCGTGTCCGATGACGTCGGCCGACCTCCGGACCCGAGCGGCGTAGGTCCCCGGGAGGAGGTCGCTGAGGGTCTTGGTGCCGGGGCTCGGCAGCCCCACCCAGATGTCCTGGACCGCTCCCAGCGGATCGCCCGCGTAGTCCGGATCGTAGATGGACACCCAGTGCCCTTCCCCGGTCACTCGGAGGGTGTAGTCGGTGTTGCCCTCGATGTCGAAGGTGAACCAGTCCTCGTCGTCGCCGACGAGCGTTCCGGCGACCTCCACGCCGTTCGCGCTGAGGGCGGTGGCCGTGGCGAGCTCGTCACCGTGGAGGTCGGGCCCGAAGTCCACGACGTCGACTTCGTAGGCGTACCCGAGGGGGCCGGACTTGACGCTGAACGCGTAGAGGCCGGGCGTGCCCCCGTGCAGGCTCGCCCAGGCGCCTGTGGCGTCCTTGGCGTGCGTCAGCCCGGGCGGCGTGGGCGCCCCGTCCACACGCGCGCCGAAGACCCAGGGAGCGGTGACGTCGGCGTCGTCGCCGGTCAGCCGAACCTCGAAGTCCGAGGCCTCCTCGGCACGAAAGAGGAAGGTGTCGACGTCCCACTCGCCGTCGAGGCGCCCGGCGATCGACGTGTCCCCGAGGACGGTGCCGTCATCGGGGTGATTGCCGTGGTCGTCGTGACCGACGAGCTGCACCGACACCGCGCGGGCGGTCGGCGCGTCCTTCCCGTTGAGCGACGTGAGGCGGAGGAACTGGGTCCCGGTGTCCTCGATGTAGACTTCGTAGCCTCCGGATACGCCGAAGCGCGGCCCCTCGGTGTAGGTCTGCCCGTTGGGGTGCAAGAGGTCGAACGCGTTGGTCCAGGACGACGTGTCGATCCAGAGGATGTCCCGCCGCGTCGCCTGAAACGACAGGAAGTCCACGTCGCCCGCGGGAGAGAGCGTGTGCTCCTGCGTCTCGCCGAGGGCGATGGGCGTCGCGAAGACGAGGCAGTCGTTGGGCTCCCAGGCGTCGCCGTCGAGGTGGGCCTGGGGGCACACGCAGTCGAGGTCGAGGGTCTCCGGGGTGCAGCTGGCTGGGTCGCAGCCCCAGGTGGGCGGCGTGCACGGAACGCAGGCGAGCTCCGGGGCGACGGTCCCGATACAGACCGTCCCGGGGAGGTCTTCGCAGCGGTCGGGCGTGCAGGTGCCGGGGACGCAGGCGCCGTCGAGGTCGTCGTAGCCGACGTCGCAGCGGCAGACGACCGCGCCGCTCGAGCTGTCGCAGCGGGTTCGATGAGGCTCGGTGCACGGCCCGGTCACGCACGGGTCGGGCGAGCAGCCGCCCGCACCGTCGTCGTAGAGCCCCTCGGCGCACTGACAGGTCGTCGCGCCGTCGTCGGCGACGCAGGCGGTCTTCGGCCCGTCGGCGCACGGGTTGGGCAGGCACGGGTCGTCGGTGCAGCTGCCGGCGCCGTCCTCATGGAGGTCGGGGGCACACTCACAGCGCGCGCTGGCGTCGTCGGCCACGACACAGACCCCGCGTCCCGGTTCGGTGCACGGGTTCGGGGTACAGGGGTTCGCGGCGCAGCTGGCGCCGAGGTCGATGGCGCCCGGGTCGCAGTAGCAGATGGCCGCGCCGCCGATGACCTCGCACACCGTGCGCAGCGGCGTCGAACATGGGTTCGGGGTGCATGGATCGTAGAAGCAGCCGCCCTCGGCGTCCTGGCTGTAGCCAGGATCGCAGGCGCAGGCGGCGCCTCCCTCCGCGGTGATCGAGCAGATCGAGCGGTTCGGTGCGTCGCAGGGGTTGGGGTCGCAGGGGTCATCGACGCAGCCGCCGTCGCCGTCGTCGAGGAAGCCGGGATCGCAGGCGCAGGCAGGGCCGCCGCCGTCGACGGTGAACGAGCAGACCGAGCGGTTCGGTGCGTCGCAGGGGTTGGGGTCGCAGGGGTCGTCGACGCAGCCGCCGTCGCCGTCGTCGAGGAAGCCGGGGTCGCAGGCGCAGGCGGGGCCGCCGCTGTCGACGGTGAACGAGCAGACCGAGCGGTTCGGTGCGTCGCAGGGGTTGGGGTCGCAGGGGTCGTCGACGCAGCCGCCGTCGCCGTCGTCGAGGAAGCCGGGGTCGCAGGCGCAGGTGGCGTCCGCGCCGTCGACGGTACAGACCGAGCGGCTGGGGGCGTCGCAGGGGTTGGGATCGCAGGGGTCGTCGAAGCAGGCACCATCGCCGTCGTCGAGGAAGCCCGGGTCGCAGACACAGGTGGGGCCTTCAGCGCCATTCACGCAGATCGAGCGGCTCGGAGCGTCGCAGGGATTCGGCACGCACGGGTCGTCGCTGCAGCCCCCTTCGCCGTCGTCATGGTACCCGGGGTCGCAGGCGCAGGCCGCGGTGTGGTCCTCGCGCTGAAAGCAGCTGGCGTGGAGCCCCTCGCAGGGGTCGGGGACGCAGGGGTCGCTCGTGCACCCCCCCTCGCCGTCGTCGTGGTAGCCCGGATCGCAGCTGCAGGTGTGGGTGGTGCTGCTGGTGGCGTCGCACACGGCGCGGTGGAGCTCGCCGCACGGGTTGGGGTCGCAGGGGTCGTCGGTGCAGCCTCCGGTTCCGTCGAGGTGGTAGCCCTTGTCGCAGATGCAGGTGTAGCCGCCATGGTCGTCGGCCGCGCAGACGGGAGGGCCCGGAGGGACGCAAGGGTCGGGGTCGCACGGGTCGTCGGTGCACGCGCCGGCGTCGCCCTCGTGAAAGCCCGGGTCACAGGTGCAGGTGTGCGTCTCGGGGCCGAGGGGCTCGCAGACGCCCCGGTGCGGCTCTCCGCAGACGACGTCGGCGCACGGGTCGCCGCAGCCCGCGCCCTCGCACGGCGACGGGGCGGGGCCCTGGCCGCACGCGCTGACGGCGAGCAAGAGCGCTACGGACCCTGTGGCTGCTCGAGAGAGGTTGTTCACGTTGTCCACGCCGTTCGACGGGCTCCGATCCCATCGAACATAGCAGGCGTCGCGAGGTCATGCGACCGCGCATTCCCGCGCTCGGCGCGACAGGGCGGAGTGACTCTGCTAACTCCTGCCCATCCGATACGGCAAACAGGAGGTGGATCATGATTCGGACCCTCGGGACGATCGCTCTGGCGTTCGCGGTCTCCGTCGCATGGGCGGGGTGCAACAAGGGCGCCGAGAGCGGCGGCGGCGGCGGTGGTGGTGAAGGCGGCGGCGAGGGCGCTGGCGGTGAGGGCTCTGGCGCCCTGACGCTGAAGCAGCAGACCTTCGCCTACGACGTGACGCGGAACGCCGACCAGCGGCAGCTGACCATGGTCGCCAAGGTCGACGTGCCCGAGGGGTGGAAGCCCGACCCGAAGGCGAAGACCGCCGGCCACAACATGACGACGCTCCTGCCGAACGGCGGGGAGGGCGCCAAGAACCCCTTCGCCCTCTCCAACGTCACCATCTCGGCGACCTGCCACGGTCAGTGCACGGCGGACAAGTTCCCCGAGCAGATCAAGGGGATCGCGGCCCAGCAGCTCAAGTACGCCGGCAGCGACGCGAAGCTCGTCAAGGACGAGGAGATCCGCGACGGCGTCTGGGGCTTCGTCGTCGAGGCGACGAAGGGCAAGGAGAAGGCCTACACCATCGGCGTCACCCACTGGGGGAGCCCCGACTGGCCCTACGTCATCTTCTGCAACGCCCACCTGCAGAAGGCGGAGGCCGAGCACTGGCAGCAGGTGTACGACGCGTGCGCGAAGGCCGAGGTGACCGTCGAGGACCTCCTCATGCCGGCCGACGTCGTCGCCAAGGAGGAGGCGAACCTCGCGACGTGCCCCAAGGCGACGACGCTGACCTACACGGCCGAGCCCGAGCGCGACGGCGAGCCGACGTCCTTCGGCGAGGTGAAGTCGGTGTACGCGACGGCGACACGCCCCGGGAACGTGTCCCTGTGGATCGCCAACTTCGACCTGACCACGACCCGCTTCAACAAGGCCCCGCTCGACGAGGGGCAGCGCGTCGTCAAGCTCGCCTTCGAGCACCGCAAGGAGGGCGAGGTCCTCAGCGGCAGCTACCCGACCAACTACGACGGAGACCAGCGGGTGTCGCCGTCGCTCGTCATCGAGGGCGGCCGGACGCTCCAGTGGTCGAGCGGCTCCACCACCGGCGCGGTCGAGATCGTCGCTCGGACCGCGGACAAGATCTGCGGCCACATCGACATCAAGGGCGGAAACCGCGGGACCCTGAGCGGCGACTTCGTCGTCGACCTCGCCTACGGCAGCGCCAAGTAGTCACGCAGCAAGCGGCGCGTGAAGGCGCCGCTCGAGCGCACGGACGAGCCGCCTCCGCCGCCGGGGGTCAGCCGGGGTTTCCGAACTTCTTCACGCAGTCGGGGCAGATCCCATGGGAGAAGCGGGCTGAGCTGTGCTCGGCGACGTACTGCTCGAGCCGCTTCCAGCGCCCCTCCTCGGCCTCGTCCCGGATGCGACCGCACCAGGCACAGACCGGCAGCAGGCCGGTGAGGGTGCGGATGCGCTCCTGGGCCTCGATCAGCTCGCGGACGTGGGCGCGGAGGTCGGCGTTCGCCCGCAGCAGAGCGTCGTGGAGGCGCGCGTTGTCGAGCGCCATCGCCGCGCGGCTGGCGATGGAGCTCGCGAGGACCAGGTCGTGGTGGTTGTAGGACCGCCCGGTCGAGAGCAGCACCAGGAGTCCGAGGAGGCGCCCTCGCGTCGACATCGGGACGGCGACGAGCGACGTCGGCGCGACGGCTCGAAAGATCTTCAGGTGCTCGGGCGACTGGGTGTGGGCGCGGAGATAGGCGTCGTCGATCTCCGGGACGAGCTCCGGTCGATGACTGTGCCAGACGCCGTCGCCGAGATGCGGGCGGTCGCGGTTCTCTGGGAATCCGCTGAGGGCCGCCGCGAGCCAGCTGCGCTCGGGGTCCCGGGACACGACGTGCGCGCGGCGAGTGGTAGGCCCCTCGACCAGGTCGATGATGCACACGTCGGCGAGGTGCTCGGCGACCCGGCGGCCGAGCTCGGCGAGGGTGACGTCGATGTCGAGGCTGGCGCCGAGGATGGAGCCGAGCTCCGCCATGAAGCGCTCGTCCTCCAGGGCCCGGACCTCCTGGCTGACGTCGCGGATCAGGGCGGTCAGGACGCGCTCGCTGCGGTCGCAGCTACGCGCGATGGAGACCTGGGCGATGAACTCCGTGCCGTCGGCGCGGAGCGCGCGCACGGGTTGTCGCCGCGCCATCGAGCGCGCCGCCGTGGCGCTCTCCGCGAATGCACGAACGTGCTCGACGTGGGCGGCTCGTCGCCGTTCGGGGATGAGGTCGCCGAGGGGGCGGCCCAGGATCGCGTCGCGGTCGTAGCCGAAGATCCTGGCGGCGCCGTCGTTGAACAGGACCACGCGTTGCGCCTCGTCGATGGCGACGATGCCGTCGGCGGCGGAGGAGACGATCTGGCGGAAGCGGGCTTCCGAGGCCGCGAGCGCCTCCTCGGCCCGCTTGCGGCCACTGATGTCGCGGACGAAGCCCTGCCAGCGGCCGTCGGGGATGATGCGGGCGCTGACCTCGACCGGGAGGTAGCTGCCGTCTCCCCGCATCAGGTGCCACTCCGCGACGTCGGTGCCGCCGTCGATGAGCCTCGCCTTCGACTCGGCGAGCTGGGGGACCTCCTCCGGGGGGATGAGATCCACTATCGTCAGGCCGATGATCTCTTCGGGGCTCCGCCCGAGCATCGCGCAGCCGGCGGGGTTCACGTCGGTGTAGCGGCCTTCGAGGTCGGCGACGAAGATCCCCACCGGCGCCTGCGCGATGAACTCACGTAGGCTGGTCTCGGCTGCGCGGAGACGGACGAGTTCGTCCCGGTCCTCCACGTCCGCGCGAGCCTCGGCGCTGGTTTGGCGAACCATCTCACCCTGCTCCGTCGATGTCGGCTCTCGGGATGAGGGTCGGCGATGCAACGACTGATCCAGGTCGGCTCCGGCGCGCGCGCTGGCGACCGAACCCCGGACAGGACCGCGAGCAGGACCCGCGCCTTGCTGACGACGGCGGGTGGGTATGACCGAGCGGTCACACGATCGGGCGGGATCGCACGAGTCGGGCTGCGATATGGCGCAGCCGGGTGAGGTGGGGGCCTGGTAGTGCCTCGGGCGGGGCCGACGGCGTCCACGCCTCCAGCGTCCCGAGGGGCGCGTGTGGCGGCGGGTCGACCGGGGAGTCGCAGCCGGGCTGGGCGTCGGAACCGCGAGACACACAAGGACGCCCGTAATAGACTCGGCCCATGGAGCACACCGAGACATCCAGTTGTTTTCAGGCCTCGCTGGACGTCGGCGAGCCGATCTTCGCGACCGCCGTCACCGGGACGGACCTGTGGCTCCTCCTCGAGCACGACGGGCAGTGGGCTCCGAAGATCCTGAAGAGCCCGGGCCTCGAAGCCCGGACCCGGAGCTGGCTCGAGGGCTTCCTGGCGGACCACCCGACGGCGCGCCCGCAGCTCATCCGCTGCGAGGCCAAGGGGGGCGACCGGCCGAAGCGCTTCTTCTTCGTGCGCTCGGGGGACATCGACCCCGCGGTCTGGGCCTTCGACTTCGAAGACCCGGCGGAGCTCGAGGCCATCGACCTGCGCGCCCTCGCCGCCGACCGCCGGGCCTATCCCGAGCGGCGCTGGACCCGGCCGCTCTTCCTGGTCTGCACCCACGGCAAGCGCGACGCGTGCTGCGCGCGGCTCGGGCCGCCGATCGCGCGGGAGCTGCGCGAGGATTGGGCCGAAGAGGTCTGGCAGTCGTCGCACATCGGCGGCCACCGCTTCGCCGCGACGATGGTGTGCTTCCCGTGGGGCCACGTCTTCGGGCGGCTCGACGCGGCGTCCTCCCGGCGGGTGGCGAAGGGGTATGCGTCGCGGCGCCTCACAGACCTGCTGAACTACCGCGGGCGGACGGCGTGGGCGCGGCCGGTCCAGGCGGCCGAGTACTTCTTGCGCCAGGAGCTCGGCGTCTACGGCATCGACGCGCTGCAATACACCCGCGGCGAGATGCTCGGTGACGACCGCTGGCGGGTCTGCCTGCGAGAGCGCCAGACCGGCGAGACCCACGAGCTGACCGTCGCGCGGCGCCGGGGCCCGGACCTGGCCCCCGCGAGCTGTGGCGCCGCCCTCGAGCCCGTGGTCCGCTTCGCCCTCGAGTCCCACCGGCAGCTGACGCCCACCTGAGACTTCGTGGTGTCGCGCTCTGACGTAGGTCTCACGTCGCCGGCTCGACCGTCGCGTGGGCTGGCAACGGTCGTTGACCGCTGTTACGATCGGCGCACGGACGCATGACGGGGGGATGAGGCGTCGCGCGGCGCGCTCCGCTCTGCCTGCTGCCAGGCGGCCGCTAGGGATCACCGTACGCCCAGGAGCCAGCCGTGAGCACGACCCTGCATCGTACCCGTTCGTGGGCGCTCGCAGCCGCTGCGCTGCTCGGCTTCCTCACGGCTGGACCCGGCTGTGGCGACAGCGCCGCGAAGCTCGAGCGCCTCTACCTGAGCGTCACCTCGGACGCCCCCGCGAGCGGCGCGAGCCTCGACGGCCTCCGCGTGTTGTTCACGCGCGACGGCGTGCGATACCCGGAGGACGCCGCCGCGCCGGGCTTCAACCCGGTGCTCGGCGGGCTCGACCCGACCGCCGCGCCGGTGGTCGTGGCGGTCGACTACGGGAGCCACTTCGCCGCGCCCGACGTCGAGATCGTCGTGACGGGGCTCGTCGGCGGCGCAGTCGCCACGCGGTACGAAGGGACGGTCGACCTCAGCGCCAAGAAGGTCGTGTCGATCCACCTCGCGCGGGTCGGGGCGGATTGCGACGTCGACGGCGACGGCTTCCTCGACTGTACTGTCGCGGGGTGCTGCGATCCCTCGAGCGCCTTCGCCGACTGCGAGCCGAGCGACGCGAACGCGAACCCGTGGGGCGTGGAGCCGGACTGTGAGCCGTGCCTCGACGACGTCGACCAGGACTGCCAGGGAGGCGACCAGGCGTGCGTCGACGCCGACTCGGACGGGGTCGAGGACTGCGCCGAGGTCGCATGCGGCGCCGGCGACCCGGCGGTCGCGCCGGGCCTGGCCGAGGTCTGCGACGACAAGGACAACGACTGTGACGACCAGACCGACGAGGGGCTGAGCTTCAACTACGACGGCGCGCAGCTCTCCAAGGGGGACGGCTGCGGCCAGGGCGCGTGCGCGGGCGGGACGGTCGTCTGCGCGGACGACGGGGGGCTCCGCTGCAGCGGCGAGGACGCGCGTCAGGACGCCGAGACCTGTGACAACCTCGTGGACGACGACTGCGACGGCGAGACCGACGAGGGCTGCGGCGGTGACGTCGATGGGGACGGCTACACCACCGCGGGCGGCGACTGCGACGACTACGATGCGGGGCGCTTCCCCGAAAACCCGGTCGAGGGGTGCTGTCCGCGGGTCGCGGAGGGGGATCCCGCGGCGACGGCCCGGTGCGACTCGAACTGCGACGAGAGCGTGACCTTCTGCGAGGTCGGAGACGAGGACGGCGACGGCTACACCGTGGTCGCCGGGGACTGCGACGACAGTGACCCGCTCAGCTACCCAGGCGCGACCGAGCGCTGCGGGGACGGGATCGACCAGGACTGCTTCGCCGGCGACCTGTCCTGCGACGGGCTCGACGACGGCGACCTCGACGGCTGGCCGGCGGACGTCGACTGCGACGATGCGGTCGCGGCCATCAACCCGGGGGCCGAGGAGGTCTGCGACGGCGTCGACAACGACTGCGACGGGCTCATCGACGACGGTAACCCCGACACCCTCGAGGTCTGTGGCAGCGACGTCGGGGCATGCAGCCTCGGGCGCGAGGTGTGCGTCAACTCGGGCGGCGTTGTCGGGACGGTCGACTGCCTCGACGACGTCGAGCCGGTCGACGAGACCTGCAACGGCCTGGACGACGACTGCGACGACAGCACCGACGAGGACTTCACCTACGAGGGCGCGGCGATCGGCCAGGCGTGCGTGGGGCGCGGCGCGTGTGGCGCCGGGGTCGTCCAGTGCAGCGGCGTCGATGACGCGGCGACGTGCAGCACCAATCCCGACGGCAGCGCTCCGCAGGACACCCTCGAGGTGTGCGACACCGAGGACAACGACTGCGACGGCGAGCTGAACGAGGGCCTGACGGATCCGGCGCTGTCCGACTGCGACCGCGACGGAGTCTGCGGTGACGGTCTGCAGCAGCAGGTCGTGACCTGCGAGGACGACGGCACCTGGACCTGTGACTACACCCAGGTCGACGGCTACGAGGGGGCCAGCGAGAACTCGTGCGACGGGCTCGACAACGACTGTGACGGAGTGGTCGACGACGAGTTCCACGTGGGCGACGGGTGCGACGGCGACGACGCCGACTCGTGCGACAACGGGGTCGTGACGTGTGTCGCCGGGGACGTCCACGCGACGTACTGCGACGAGTCGCAGGCGCAGCTCGCGGTCGAGCGGTGCGACGGGCTCGACAACGACTGCGATGGGTTGACCGACGAGGACTTCAAGCCCGGCGCGGACAACGTCACCTCGTTGACCGGCGCGACCTACCCGGCGGACGACGGCAAGGCGCTCGGTCAGTCCTGCGGGACCGGGGCCTGCGGCGTCGGGACCGTGGTGTGCAAGGACGCGACGTCGCTCCGCTGCGACACCCCCGGCAGCCCGTCGACGGACCTCTGCGACGGGCTCGACAACGACTGTGACGGCGTGACCGACCAGGCGTACGTGGCCGGCGGGAGCGTCACCTACGGCGGCGGGCCGTGGGTGGACGGCGAGGACACCGGGCGGCACAAGGATCAGCCCTGCGGGACGGGCGCGTGCGCCGAGGGGACGGTGGTCTGCGCGCCCAGCAAGACCGCGCTGACCTGCAGCACCCTGAACCTGTCGAGCCCCGACGCGTGCGACGGTGAGGACAACGACTGCAACGGGGTCGCCGACGATCCGTTCAAGGCCGGCGGCAGCGTGACCTGGGACGGCGGGCCGTTCGCCGGTGACGCCGGCAAGGTCCTCGGAGAGCCTTGCGGGACAGGGGTGTGCGCCGAGGGGACGGTGGTCTGTGACGGGCCCGGCGGCCTGACCTGTGACAGCCTCGGGGCGGTCGCGACCGACGTCTGCGACGACGTCGACAACGACTGCAACGGTGTCATCGACGATCGCTACCTGACCTCGGGCGACGTGGTGTTGGCGGGCGCGCTCTACGGGGGCGACAACGGCAAGGCGAAGGGGCAGCCGTGCGGCGTCGGGCCGTGCTCCGGCGGTGAGGTCGTGTGCGGCGAGGACGAGGCGGGGCTCGTGTGCTCATCGGACGGGCAGGTGCAGACCGAGACGTGCGATCTCGCGGATCAGGACTGCGACGGGGTGGCCGACAACGGCCTGACCTACGACGCGCCGGTGTTCTCTGGGGATCAGGGCAAGGCGCTCGGGGCGTCGTGTGGGACCGGCGCGTGTCTCGACGGGACGGTCGTCTGTGCCGATGACGAGACGGTCACCTGCTCGACGGTCGTCAGCGACGCGGACGACGAGGCGTGCAACGGGGCGGATGACGACTGCGACGGGGAGATCGACGAGGACTTCAAGGTGGCGCCGTACGTCTATACGGATCCGGACTACGCGGTGGATACGGACCTCGGCTGGGGTGCCGAGTGCGGTACGGGGGCGTGCGCCGGGGGGCACGTGGGGTGCAACCTCGCGGGCGACGGCCTGGCTTGCGACGCGGTCCTGGCCAACCGGGTCGAGGAGGCGTGTGACGCGGTCGACAACGACTGCGACGGCTTGCACAACGAGGGCTTCCCGAACCAGGACGGCGACAGCCTCGCCGACTGCGTGGATCCGGACATCGACGGCGACGGGATCGACGACGACGAGAACGGGCTCGGGGTGGGGACCGCGTGCGCCGGCGGGGCAACCGTGGCCTGCGACGACAACTGTCCGCGGGACTCGAACGCGCTGCAGGAGGATCTCGACGGCGACGGGATCGGCAACGTGTGCGACGCGGACGTGGACGGTGACGACGTCCCCGAGGCGGGGGCGGGGGTCGTGTGCAACGACGCTGTCGTAGGCTGCGATGACAACTGCCCGGCGGTCGCGAACCCGACGCAAGCCGACCTCGACGACGACGGAGACGGTGACGACTGCGACGACGACGTGGACGGCGACGGCGTGCTCGACGACGACCCGCTCGGCGGCGTGTGTACCGGGGGCACCAAGGTCAACTGCGACGACAACTGTCCTCTCGACGTCAACCCGGAGCAGGTCGACCTCGACCTCGATGGTATCGGCGACGTGTGCGACCCGTGTATCGACCGTGATGGTGACGGGTGGGGGCGCGCGGGCTCGGACAACAGCGCGTGCTCGAGCGGCGCGGCGGACGACTGCGACGACTCGGTCGGTAACGTCAACGATCCCGATGGGGACAACATCTGCGCGAACGTGGACGGGATCGGGTCTTCCGGTGACGACCCGTGTGTGGGCGGTGAGACGGCGGGATGTGACGACAACTGCCCCGGCGCGGCCAACCCCGGGCAGGAGGATCTGGACAGCGACGGGATAGGCGACGCCTGTGACACCTGCACCGACCTCGATGGGGACGGTTGGGGCGTGGCGGGCAACAACAGCACCTGCGCGAACAGCGGCGTCGATTGCGACGACAGCGTGGGCAACGCGCAGGACGAGGACCACGACAACATCTGCGCGAGCCTCGCCGGAGCGACCTGCGGCGACGGCGAGACTACCGGCTGCGACGACAACTGCCCGGCGACCTACAACCCCGGCCAGGCGAACAGCGACGCGGCCAGCGGTGACAGTGACGCCAGCGGTGACGCCTGCGACCTCTGCACCGACGCCGACGGCGACGACTTCGGGCGCGGCGGCGCGGGCTTCCTGTTGACGGGATGTACGACGACGACCCCGGACTGTGACGACGCGCCGGCCAACACCAACGACCCCGACCACGACAACGTGTGCGGTGACGCCGACAACTGCCCGGACACGTCGAACGTCGGTCAGGAGGATGTGGACGGTGACGGGCTCGGCGACCTCTGCGATCCCTGCGAGGACCACGACGGCGACGGCTGGGGCGTGGGCGGGTCGGACACGACGCTGTGCGAGCGGACGGGCGCGGACTGCAACGACGCGGCCGGGAACAGCGACGACGGGGACGAGGACAACGTCTGTGTCAATACCGGCGGGGGCACGTGTCAGGACGGGGACGCGACGGCGTGCGACGACAATTGTCCGGCGGTCGCGAACGCCGACCAGCTCGACGCCGATGGGGACGCGATCGGCGACGCGTGCGACACCTGCACGGACCGGGACTCCGACGGCTATGGGCGTACGGGGTATACCGCCGACACCTGCCCGAATGGTGCCGACGACTGCAACGACGATCCCGACGAGAACCCGACGGACGACGCTGACGGGGACAACGTGTGCGTGAGCTCTCCGGCGGGCGCGGAGGTGTGTACGGGGGGCGAGGTCTCGGCCTGTTGGGACAACTGTCCGGAGCTGTCGAACGACGACCAGGCGGACACCGACCATGACGGCGTGGGAGACGCCTGCGACGTCTGCCCGACCGGGCAGGAGACGGTCGAGGTCTGCGGGGACTGTATCGACAACGACTGTGACGGGGTGACCGACGACGCGGGCTGTGTCGAGCGGCGTTTCGTGGCGATTCAGGTCGGTACGGCGCTGCCGGCTGGGTATCCGATCGCGCTGAGCTTCGACCACGCGAGCGTGGTGTCGGCGGCGCTGTCGGAGAGTGACGGCTCTGATGTGCGGATGGTGTGGCAGGATCCGGACACGTACGCGTTCGAGGAGATCGATCTGGTGCTCGACCCGGCCTCGTCGTGGGACAGCGCGTACACGACGATCTGGTTCGCGACGCAGGCGCCGATCCCGGCGGAGACTCAGGTCGCGCCTGGCTACCACCTCATCTTCGGGGCGGCCGACGCGCCGACCCTGCGTGACCCTGCCGCGGTTTTTCACTACGCGGACTTCTTCGACCGCAGCAGCGAGACGGTCGGCAACGGCTGGGTCGAGCACGAGAGCGCGGGAGACGCCTCGGTGTCGGTCGGCGGCGGTGGGCTGTACTTCGATGAGCCCGACGACCAGACCTTCGAGCCGTGGGTCTACACCGAGATGGGGGCGATCGATACGGGCGTGTGGCGTTGGCGCTTCGGCTTCGACTGGGACCGGCCGAGCGAAGAGGGGACCTACCGCGTGCTGATGCAGCTGGGCGACTCGACGATGGGCGATCCGGGGACGAACGCGGCGGTCTTCCCCAACACCGGCGTCGGCGTCAGCCTCGTATGGGGCGGGAGTGACGTCGGTCTGGTCGGCGAGGAGAAGCTCGGATACGAGGTCGCCGGCGTGCCGGTGACGCTCGGGGACCTCTCGGGGCTGACCGATATCGACGTGCGCGTCGACTTCACGACCCTCGCGCCGACGTTCAGCGTCACGACGACGCCTGGGGACACCTACTCGGACCTGCCGCTGAGCCAGGCCCTCACGAGTCTCGACCGTATGCGTTTCATCTCCGACCGCGTCTCGACGCTGGTGAGCGGCCGGACCTTCGACTACGTCATCGTGCGGCCGGAGGTGGACGATCCGCCCTTCGCGTATCTGGGGGCGAAGGAGCCGATGGCGTGTGCCCTCGACGACACGCAGCTCCTGGTGCGGTACTGGATGGACAACGTGCTCGACGGTGGTGATGACGGGTCGTTGGTGCGGGACGTCGTGTCGGGGCCGGTCAACCTGACCCGGGCGGAGGACGTCGAGTCGGGGACGCCGATATTCGCGCAGGGGGGGAAGCAGTACGCGCTGTACTTCGGGGGGGACGCGACCGATGGACGGGCCTACTCGGGCACCCTGGGGCCGACGAACAAGATCGTCGACAAGCTGCATGGCGCGAAGCTGGGCACGCTCGAGCTGGTCATCGAGAGCTTCGACCAGGTTCGGGAGAACTACGCCTACTTCTTCAACATCGAGGGGACGGGCGGGCACGTCGGGCTAGCGCTGCGGACGCCGAACAACCAGAGCCTGCAGCTCCGGATGAACGATGGCACGACGGTGTCGTGGCCGGTCGACCTCTACGCGTCGCAGCGTACGGTGATCCACGTCGCGATCGACACATCGCTGAACGCGTCGACCGACCGCGTCAAGCTGTACGTCAACGGGCGGCTGGTGGCACCGGCTTTGACGTCGCAGAGCCCGAACAAGAACACGACCCTCGACCTGGGGACCAGCCCGGTCCTCATTCTGGGGAATCGGCGGAGTCCCTCGGGCTCGTCGACCTACTCCGCGCCCTGGGGCTTCATCTACTACGCCGCCGTCTATGGCAGCGCGATGGACCCCGCGATGGTCGCTTCCCAGGCCGCGCGCCTCCGCCGCGACGACGACCGCGTCCCTCCCCCATAACCGCCAGGCGGGGCGGACCCGCCATCCCGAAGGTCATACCGGGATTCCGAAGGTTATCCCGGATGCCCGCCTGGTGGGGTCTGGGGACCCCGGGGGTGGGGTCTGGGGGGTACACCTGGGCATCTGCGTCCGGGACGCGGGGGGATTCGAGGCTGGAAATTCTAGGTGGGCGGGGACGACGGGGCCGCGGTCAGGGGGCGGCGCTGGGCTGGATTGGAGGCTCGCGGCGGGCGCCGAAGTAGCGCCAGACCTTGAACGTGCCGGCGGGGAAGAGGACGTCCGGGACCTGGTTCTGCAGCTCGTGGAGCGCCTCGGCGTAGCGCGACCGGAAGTCGGCGTCGCGCTCGGCCCGCTCCTGCCGACGCTTCGACAGGTTCGCGCGGGCTCGGTAGCGCCTCGAC
>Ga0209475_10000345_pt1 | contig 112634 bp, 91 predicted proteins | sample tdDd471_FD_187128 | JGI IMG/M metagenome (GOLD analysis project Ga0209475, IMG submission 187128) | Marine sediment microbial communities from the Atlantic coast under amendment with organic carbon and nitrate - tdDd47.1 (SPAdes)... | ecosystem: Environmental > Aquatic > Marine > Coastal >... | reverse complement strand
GCCTATACCACCGTGGCCGGCACCTATAACGCGGATGAAGAGGCCTGGCAGGCCACCCTGCCCGCCCAGGCCGCCCAGGCCGAAGTCAGCTGGTATGTGGAGGCCGAGGGGGCCGAAGGTGGCCTGACCACGGCCCCGGTGGCCGCGCCCCGCTACGTCACCACCTTCACCGTGGGCGACGCGCCGGTGGCCGGCGAGGGTGCCGAGAAGCTGCTCATCACCGAGGTGAGCACCGGTGAGAACGTCTATCCCTACACGGGCATGTCGCAGATCGCCACGGAGTTCATTGAGATCCACAATCCCAACAGCTACGCCGTGGACATGAGCGACTACTACATCACCGACGCCATCAACTACGCGTTCAGCACCCAGCTCTATTGGTACATCGCCAACGGGCTGCCCAGTGAACAGGGCATCGTCGGCGGCGGTCACTACAACGACTTCACCGCCCGTTTCCCCGACGGCTACACCATCGGTGCGAACCAGACCATCACCGTGTCCATCGCGGGCAGCGGCTGGTTCAGCAGCGTGTTCGGGATCATGCCGGATCTCGAAATGTACGAGGACGGCACCGAAGCGGACGATATTCCCGACATGCGCACCGTGTTCGGCGAGCCCAACGATCCGGCCGGCAACAGTATCCACACCCCGGGCCGTCCCGCTGGCAGCGACGATATGCCCCGCGGTATCCCCGAATTGGAAGAGTTCTACGGCGAGCCCCTGATCCTGTACCACTGGACCGAGGGCGACGATCTCGTCACCGATATCGACTTGTTTCTGTTTGGCAACTCGAAAACCGGCGACTTCGCGGTGGGCTTCGACAAAACCGGAGAAACCTTCGGAACGTCGGCCTACCTCGACGACACGCCCATTGCGACCCAGGACTGGTACAATGATCTGGATCAGTCCGGCACCGTGTCCTACAGCCGGATCAGTCATACCGAGGGTAACCAGGTCATGACCGGCGGCAACGGTGTGGATGGCCGCGACGAGACCAGCGAGGACCTGAGCGCCACCTTCGAGGTCGGTCCTTTCTCGCCCGGCGTCTACTACCTCGGCGGCGGCGAAGGCCCCCCCGTGGTCACCGTTGAACTGAAGGTGGAGGCCAAGACCTTCATTCCCACCATGGGCGAGCAGTTCCCGGTGAGCTTCAAGGCCGACGCGGGCAAAGAGATCAAAGTGCGGCTCTTCGACCTTGAAGGCCGCATGATCTATTCCCTGTTCGATAACCGCTTCGACAGTATGATTCCCGGCCTCTTCACCACCGTGTGGTGGGATGGCCGCGACGCCAACTACGAGCGGGTCCGGGCCGGTATGTACATTGTCCACCTTTCGGTGGTCGATGAACGGTCCGGAGAAGAGGAAACCATTACAGCGCCCGTGGTCGTGGCCACGCGGCTCAGCAAGTAGAGAGGGTGAGCGATGTTCCGGAAACTGACAATTTGCATCATTCTGGTGGCGCTCGGCCTCGCGGCGGGTTCTGCTCTGGCGGCTTTTGAAAACGTGCCCGTCAGTCCCCGTGCCCGCGGCATGGGTGAGACAGGCGTGGCCGTTCCCGACGGCGTTTACGCCACGGCCCTGAACCCCAGCCACCTGGGGTCCTGGACCACGGGCGGCCTGGCGGCCAGCTACGTGCGTCCCTTCGGCGTGAACTACGCCGACTTCGTTCATCTGGGCGCGGCCGTGCCCCTGTCCCCCAAGGACGGGGCCATCGGCATCAGCCTGAGCAAGTACACGGTGGACTACACCGGCGTGCGGCTGGCGGACGAGACCCAGCTCACATTCGGCTACGGCCGGTCCCTGTACAAGGATCTGCACTCCAGCGTGGACATCGGCGCTTCGGTGAACATGTACCACCTGAAGTTCGGGGAGTCCATCTCGGGCATCAAGCCCGGTAACGACACGGCCCTGGGCCTGGACCTGGGCATGCTCCTGACGCTGCACCGACGCACCCATGTGGCCTTCATGATCAAGAACATGAACAATCCCCAGATCGGTATCGACGAAGAGGAACTCGGCCAGCGGTTGACCGGGGCCGTCAGTTACATCCCCTACGACGGGGTTGTCACGACCTTCGAAATCGACAACGAACTGGGCCAGGACGTGCAGTACCACGGCGGTCTGGAAATGGTCATGGTGGAAGGCTTCGCCCTGCGGGCGGGCGTGATCACCAACCCCAGCAAGCTGACCGCCGGCTTCGGCTACCAGGCGCAGGGCTTCAGCGTGGACTACGGCTTCTCCACCGGTGGCGGCACCCTGACGAGCACCCACCAATTCGGCGTCCGTTTCGCCTGGGGCGGTGAGGCGCAGTGAAACTGACTCCCAATAGCAGCGGAGGGATCCGTCTGCGTGGATGGCTGACCATCGGGTTTGTCCTGATGGTGGCGTTGGCCGGCTTGCCGGCCTGGCCGGGTGCGCCCGGCGGCGTCACAGCCTCCGCCATGACGGGGTCCGACTCCGTTGACCTGAACAGCGCTCCGCTGGAGGAAGTGCTGTCGCTCCCCATCCCCGAGGAAATGGCCAACCGCATCGTCGACTACCGGACCTTCGTCCGGTTCTTCGACAATGTGTACGAGCTCATGGACATCGACGGGATGACGCCGGAGCTGTTCGCGACCCTGAAGCCGCTGGTGGCCACCATGCCCCCGCCGGCCCAGGACGCCAGCATCGCCCGCCTGTCCGCCTCCTACCGTCAGGTGCAGCGTTACCTGGGCCAGGAAGGCGCCAGCGAGGGTCTGGTGGACGAGTATCTGGACAAGATGCGGAACCCCGAAGACGTCAACAACATGGATCTCTACGATCTCATGTCCTACCAGATGGTGTCCCCCGTGGATGCCACCAATATCCTGAAGGCCCGCAAACGCCTGGGGCGGTTCGAGAGCACCCGGCAGCTGCGCAGCAGCGAAGGCCTGCGCTATTACTCGTACCGGAACCTGCGCGACTTCGTGGTCTACAGCGAGGAAGAAAAGGCCTCCGAATCGGCCAACAAGGTGAGCGGTTACGTTCAGACGCGGTACTACGAGACGCCGTTCTCCAACGCCGACGACGAACTGGGCAGCTTCGCCAGCGGACAGCCGCGCGGCCGCTATTACGTGGGCCAGAAGCAGCTCTACAACCCCGGCTTCCTCAACAAGATCCGGGTCAATGCCGACGGCGCCTTCACCGCCGGTCTGCTCACCAACCGCGAGTACGGCGAGCAGAACTGGAACGAGACCGTCAAGGCCTACATCGGGTTCACCGATCAGGTCAAGAACGGCTGGGGAATGAAGGGTGCCTATTTCGGCAGTTACCGCCTGGCCTTCGGTCTGGGTCTGGTCATGGACAACACCGACTACATCCACTACCGCAAAACGGGCTTCGGCTTCAACAAGCGGCTGCTGGGCGTGCACGGCGACCTGAGCCGGAGTTACGAGTACAACCTGACCGGGGCGGCCGTGGAGCTGGCCCTGGGCCCGGTGAACGCGTCCTTCTTTGCCAGTCACAATCGGCGCGACGGCGTGCTGAATCCCGACGGGACCATCAACCGCTACGTGGTGATGCAGCCCCGTCCGCCCGCCGAATGGCTGGAGGACCGGGAAGTGGACGGCGTGGCCACCGGTTTGCGCCGGGACGCCTTTACCGAGGACATGGTCGGCGGCAACGTCAAGCTGATGCTGGCCCCGGGGACCTTCATCGGGGTGACCGGTTTCCAGTCCAACTACGACAAGGGCTGGCGGGCCGACGAGGAAATGCTGATCACGGACCCGGGCCTGCTCACCGCCCGCGACAACGAGATCTGGAACAGCTACACGAGCGTCTTCGACAACGGGGACGGGACCAGCGAGGTCACCAAGTGGCGGCGGGTCATGGGCGCCGAGGCCCAGGCGGTCTACGGCAACATGTCCGTGCAGGGCGAATACGCCTTCATGCAGGATCCCCGCAACAAGTTCCTGGATTCCAAAAATCCGGACGCCTACATCATCAACGCCTTCGCCCAGTGGGAGAATCTGCACCTGCTGGCCATCTGGCGTGATTACGACGTGGGCTTCGACAATCCCTACAACCGGGCCTTCAGCAACGACAATCGCTACGAGATGACGCTGCTGGATTCGCCCTACCGCCTGAACGACGACCTTTACACCTGGCTTGAAACGGGCACGCCCCAGCCCAAGCCGGAAAAAGGCATGTTCCTCGATATGCGGTATCGGATCAGCCGGCAGCTCACCCTCAGCGGTCTGCAGTACGACCAGTGGCAGCGCAAGGCCGACGGCGCCGACATGCAGCGCTACACCATCAAGGGTGAGTATCAGCCCATCTTCAACCTGCGCTTCCGGGTGCGGCATCGCTACAGCAGCCGCAGTGAGAACAACCCGGACGACGTGCGGGTCTACAAGAACTGGGAGACGCGCTGGCAGATGATCACCATGCTCAGCAACTGGAACCGCCTGGCCTTCACCTACATGACCAGCAACGTCATGTTCCCGCCCCGGCCGCGCCTTTCCGGCACCGCCGAGTCGGGAGCGGGGAATCCCAGCGTCGGCACCGCGGGCATGCCCGCCCACGCCTTCGAGGTGCGGTACGAGCACAACGTGACCCCCGGTCTGAAACTCACCCTGGGGTCTTCGGTCTACGACGGCTTCATGTGGAATTTCGAGGGTAACGAGTTCGTCCTGTTGGACGGCAACGGCTTCCGTAACTGGTTCAAGGTCGAAAGCCGGGTGTCACAACGGCTGCTGTTTCAGCTGAAGGTCACCCGCGACCACAACCTGCCCAAGACCTATGTGGATGTCCGGCAGTACGGGGATCCTTCGGGCAACGAACCCGATGCGACCTATGTGCCCAAAGACGACACCATCGTCCGTCTGCAGATGGACTACACGTTCTGATAGATCGAGGAGACTAGAGAGATGAGCAATCGAATGACCAAGAATCCGGCGACCGGCAAAGTGCTGATCCTGGCTGTGCTCGGTCTGCTGGCCACCGCCTCGACCGTCGGTGCGGTGCCCCAGATCATGACGGAGTACGGTGATATCATGGGTTGGCGAAATGCCGACATCAACGCCATGGGCGGGACCGGTGTGGCCCTGTACCGCGGCGGGATGTCGAATATCTACAACCCGGCCATGCTGGCCACGGCCGACGGCGGCCGCTTCGACCTGAGTTTCTCCCTGGAGCAGGAGCACGAGGACCGCTTCCAGCCGCTGTTCGACAGTTTCGACAGCTGGGTGACGGATGCGGCCATCGCCAGCAACCGCGACCACTACTGGCAGTCGGGCTTCGCCCTGGCGGGGCGGCCCTTCGGTGAGGAAACCCCCGTGCGGGCGGCAATTTCCCTGGTGGACCGCTACGCCTTCGGCTACCGGTTCGAAGAGGAACTGCGCAATCCGAGCCCCTTCCCGCCCGGCGGCGGCGAACCGGCGCGGGATGCCATCATCGAGGAACGCACCCGCAAGGTGACCGGCACGCTCCGTAACCTGTCCGCCGGTGTGGGCGTGGACGTCGACCCCAAGATTTCGGTCGGGGCCACCCTCAACTACGCCTTCGGCAAGCGCAACGAGGTCAACTCGGTGCGGGATCGGATCGAAGCGGACAACAGCTACAACAACGAAGACGAGCTGGACATCAACGGGGTGAACTTCATCCTGGGCGCCCGGGTCGTCCTCACCGAACGGGTGGAACTGGGCTTGGCCTGGGAGAGTGAACTGTCGGCCGACGGCACCCTCACCCAGGCGCACTACAACGCCGCCGACGGCGTGACCACCGACACCAGCATGGACGCCTACTACCGCTATCCCCAGATCGTGCGCGCCGGGCTGACCTTTCGGCCTCAGACCGATCCCCGCACGGTGTTCACCATCGAGGGCGAGTGGACCGAGTGGAGCGAACTGAAGGACAGCCAGACCGCCGGTGACGAATTCGCCACCCCCCTGGAAAACACCATGGACGTGCGGATCGGACTGGAGCACCTATTTTATAATGGAATGCCCCTGCGGTTCGGTTTCCGTCATTTCGACACCTACGCCGACCGCGACGCCGGCAGCAGTGTGTTCTCGGCGGGCGTGGGCTTCAACGCCATGGAGGGGCAGATCTCGGTCTCCCTGGAACTGGGCAAGATCACCAGTATTCAACCCCACCAGTTCCCCTACCCGGATGATTATTTCGGGGACAGCTACGTGACCGATCCCGAAGCCCGCGTGGAGGACACCCGCTTTCGTCTGGGTGTCGGCTACACGCTGGACTTCTAGCAGACCAGGGGCCCGCACGGCGGGCCCGTCCCGGGCCTCGCGGCCGGAAGGTAGACAGACATGAATTTTCTGACCGATAAACGGCTGCTGCTGGCCCTGACCCTCGGTGTGCTTCTGGCGGGAATTCCCGCCGGCGCCGCCGACGACTCGGGCGTGCTGCGGCTGCACCTGATGTGGACCAACGACTTGCACGGGCACATCGCCCCCGAGCCGGCCCGGTTCATGAATCCGGCCTTCCCGCCGCCCCTGGGCGGAGGGGCCTCCGCCGCCGCCTACATCAACGAGGTGCGGGCCAAGGCCGCGGCGGCCGGCGAAGAGGTCATGCTGGTGGATGTGGGCGATTTCTTCCAGGGCACCCCCATCGGGAGCAAGACCCAGGGCACCGCGGTGATTGAGTACATGAACCATATCAAGTACGACTTCACGGTGCCTGGAAACCATGACTTCGACATGGGCCGGATCAACGCGGAACGCCTGGAGGGGCTGTCCGAGTTCCCCTGGATCTGCGCCAACCTGGTTGAAGAGGCCACCGGGGAACTGGTGGACTGGGTTCAGCCCACCCTGATGATGGAGTTCCAGGGCCTGAAGATCGGTGTGATCGGGATCATTACCCCCAGCACCGCCGTCATGTCCTTTCCCCAGAACATCGAGGGTCTGAAGTTCCTGGATATGGGGACCAGCGTGGCCAAGTACCGGGATGAGCTCAAGGAGGACGGGGCCGACCTCATTCTGCTGGCCATCCACGAGGGCCTGCCCTACGACCCCACCGAAGGCTGGAAGCGGATCGCCGGCTCCACCGAGACCGAAACCGCCACCGAGCAGGAGGGCACCTACGGCGCCAACCACTCCTACGGCGGCATGAACCTCATGGAACTGGTGAACGCGGTGCCGGGCATTGATTTCGCCGTGGGTGGACACACCCACCGCGGCTACCACGAGCCCTGGATCGATCCGGTGAACCATACCATGTGCTTCGAGAGCTTCGGCAACGGGTCGAGCATCGGCCACGCGGTTCTGCTTATCGACAAGGCCACCGGCACGCTCCTGGGCTACGAGGGCTCCCACGACCGGGGCACCCTCATTACCCTGTTCGAGGATGAGATCTGGCCGGACGAGGCGACCACCGAAGTCATCCGTCCGCACCAGGAAGCCACCGAGGCGGCCATGGCCACCGTGGTCGGCTCCACGGCCGTGTCCCTGGGCCGGGGCGGTCCCGGCGCCAACCTGGTGGGCAACCTGGTAACCGATGCCATGATCGCCTACTTCGAGGCGGACTTCGGCTTCCAGAACATGGGCGGTCTGCGGGCCGACCTGCCCGCCGGCGACCTGACCGCGCGGGACATCTTCTCGGTGCTGCCCTTCGGCAACGAGCTGGTGCTGGTGGAAATGGACGGCCGCATGGTACGCCGCATCGTGGAGCGCAAGATGGCCGGCCGCAGCGGCGGCATCGTCATTGCGGGTGCCGAGGCGACCTACGACACCGACCGCCCGGACTACGACCGGCTGGTGGAGTTCAAGGTGGCCGGACAGCCCTGGGACCCGGATCGGATCTACCGGGTTGTGTGCACCAGCTTCCTCATGGAGGGGAACAGCGGGCTGCACTTCCTGACGGCCATTCCGCCGGAGAACGTCACGCCCACGCAGATCACCACCGCCGAGGCGGTGGAACACTATCTGAAGGAAAACAGCCCGGTGCGTCCCAAGGTGGACAACCGCTGGGTCGACAAATCGGGCCAGAATCAGGTTCAGGAAGCCTATCTGGCCAAGAAATACCTGCCGGAGGTCGAATCCTGAGCCGCCGGTCAAGGTGATCTTCAGCGCCCTGATGCCTCCGGGTATCAGGGCGTTTTTCATTTATGGTGATGACTGTTTAGATAACGTCCTGTAATCGACTGGGAATGCTAAAGTTAGGGAATTATCTGCTAAAGGCCCGGCTCCGTTGGCCCGAAACAAGGGTCAGAGGGGAAACCGGGCAGGATGGTTCCCCGGACCGGCGCCAAGGATGGCACCCAACAAGGTGGACACGGACGTGAAAATCCTCAAAAGAGAAAAGCGCAACGACCAGCTCGTCAGATTCGCTTCCCACATGAACAAGATGGTGGTGGGGCAGCCCCAGGCCATCGACAAACTCACCGACAGTTTCAGTCGCCTGATCGCCGGGGTCCACGACCCGGAGAGCCCCTTGCTGACCATGATGTTCATGGGGCCCACCGGTGTGGGGAAGACCGAAACGGTGCGGGCCCTGGCGGAAACGATCTTTGGCAACAAGCGGGCCTACACCCGCGTGAACTGCCAGGAGTATTCGGCGCACTACAACATCAGCAAGCTGCTGGGATCGCCTCCGGGCTACGTGGGCGGGGAGATCCGTCCCCTGCTGGCTCAGGAGAACATCGACCGTCATCACCGCAAAGCGGTGGAGAAGCAGACCGGCATGGTCAGCGAGGCGGAGAGCAAACTGAGCCAGCTCTATCCCGCGGAGTCGGAGAAGAACCTCTCCATCATTCTCTTCGACGAGATAGAAAAGGCCCACCCCAAGCTGTGGAACCTGTTGTTGGGCATCCTCGAGGACGGCACCGTGGTGCTGGGCAACAACGAGGAAGTGGATTTCCGCAACTCCATCATCATCCTGACCACGAACGTGGGCAGCGAGGCGATGGGGTCGCACCTGGCCCAGAACGACATCGGCTTTTCGACCGGGATGTCGGACGGTCGCCTGGACCGGGACATCGAGGGCTCCGCCATGCGGGAGGCCAAAAAGGTTTTCCCCTTCGAGTTCCTCAACCGGTTCGACGACATCATCACCTACCACACGCTCAAGGAGCAGCACCTGTACAGCATCCTGGACATTCTCATTACCCAGGTGCACCACCGGTCGCTGCTCTGCTCCGAGCCCTTCCTTCTCGAAATCACCCAGGGGGCCAAGACGCACCTGGTGGAGGCCGGCACGGATATCCAGTACGGGGCGCGCCCGTTGAAGCGGGCGGTGGAGGCGGAAATCGTCACTCCCATCAGCCACTACATCTGCAGCGATCAGATCCGCAAGGGCGACCTGATCACCGTGGATCTGGACCAGGGAGACCTGGTGTTCCGCAAGGAGACCGGCGTGACCAGCTGGGAAGAGCTGGAGAGCCTGGGACCCTTCCCGGCCAACCAGTGGGCCAAGGAGGACCTGGGGGTCAAGGACGACGGCGGCGAGAAAAAGGAAATCGTGGAGGAGATCACGCAGGTGGTTGCCAACGCGGGGGTCCTGACCGGCGCTGAAGACTGAACTTGTTTGATCAGTTGTAATTACGGGCCGCCTGACCGGGCGGCCCGTTTCTTTTGTTCTTACATTTCAGGCACTGTACTTGACGGCGCTGACCGGAGGGATAACCATCAGCCTTATGATCAACCGACGTGTAATCAGCCGACTTCCCCAAACGGCACTTCTGATGTGGCTTCTCGTAACCGGCGGAGCCGCACGGTCCCAGACGGATCTGGCCCCGCTGTTCGACCCGGCCACGCCCGCGGAGATCAATACCGTCCAGGCCGACTGGGCCACCCGGTCCCACAACGGCACCGAATTCACCATCAACACGACCGCCACCTACGCCGGGTTTACCCTGTCCCGGGTGAGCTTCATGTACGATGGGCTCAAGCAGTACGGGTTCCTGCGCTATCCCCGCGACTATGACCCGGCGGGTGATTTCCCGGTGATGGTCATTCACCACGGTGGCGAGACGGGCATCTATTACACCTGGGTCACCGGTTTCGACGCCGACTGGCCCGGCACCTGTGTCGCGGACAGCTTCTTCGTGTTGGCGCCTTCCTACCGCGGCGAGGCCTGCAACGGATCAAGCCTGCTCGGGATCAAGGTGTCCGCGGGGTCGCCGAGTCTCTGGGACCGGGACTGCGACGACGGCATGGCCATGGTGCGCGCCTTCCTGGATGTCACCCCGCAGGCCGACCCCGGCCGGGTTTTCAGTCTGGGCCGCAGCCGCGGGTCCATTGTGGCCTACCATCAGGCGGTCCGGGACCCGTTGGTCCAGCGGTCGGTCATCCTGTTTGCGGCCAGCGACTATCGGCACGACACCATCCTTGAAGATTGTCAGATTGAAGCGGACGGCGGACCGGTGGCCACCAATACCCTCTCGCGCAAGGTCATGGCCCATATGGTCTGGCCCTGGCTGGACGGGGAGCAGACCCTGGGTGAGGTTCGGGAACGGCTGTGTGCCTGGTCCATCATTCATCATCTGTCCGGGGATCTGTCCATGCAGCTTCACCATGGGGAACTGGATATGGATATTCCCATCCAGCACTCGGAATGGACGGAGACCGCGATGCTGGCCCAGGGCGCGGGGGCGCCCGATTTCGAATTATTTCGATACCCCCTGGCGTCCCACGGCACCAGCGGCATGCTGGAACTGGGACAGCGCGTGGAGGCGTATGTGTGCGGGTTTCCCGGCCGGGTCTCCGCGGCGGATACGCCGTCCCTGGCGCCCGAACTGCGCGCCTGGCCCAACCCCTTCCAGGGACGGGTTGACCTCCGGTTAAGCGGAGACGCCGCCCTTAAGGCAGGCGCCGAGCCGCAGGAAATCGAGATCCTGGACCTGCGGGGCCGGGTGGTGAGGACTCTGGCGTTGACCGCGGGCCTGGCCCGTTGGGACAGCCGGGATGCCGCAGGCCGGACGGTGGGCGCGGGCGTGTATCTGGCGCGCACAAAAAAACCCGGCCAATCGGCCGGGGCTTTCCTGCCCCCGGAGGGGTATCTGAAATTGGTGGTCCTGCACTGACCCGACGGGATCCTAGGGCCAATAGAGGATGCGGCCGCAGCTTTCGCAGCGCTGCACCCGGTTCTCGTTGGTCTTGCTGACGAAGGACGACGGAATGTTCGCGAAACAGCCGGTGCAGAGGTTGTTGACCACGGGCACCACGGCATGTCCGAACTTACCGGTCAGGCGCTTGTACCAGCTCATGTGGCGGGGGTCGACCTTGCCGGCCAGCTCATCGTGGGCGGCCTTGAGCTTGCCCAGACCTTCGTGGGTGAAGCCCATGCCCTCGAGTTCCTCACCCGCCTGATCCACTTCGCGGATCATCTCTTCCATTTCCTGAAGGGCGACCAAAAGCTGCAACTGGGGATGCATACCCTAGTCCTCCTTCATGGCGGCGCAGAAGGATTCGTAATCCTCGGCGGCCATCAACTTGTCCCGCAGACCCTCGACCTGGATGCGGTCGATGAGAGCGGCCAGCGACTTGATGTACTGGTGTCCGGAGTCCTGGGGCGGGGCGATCAGCACGAAGAACAAGTGGGTGGGGTTCCCGTCCTCGGAATCAAAATCGACGCCGGCGGCGGAGCGGGCCACGAGGATGGTGAGCCGCTGGACCGACAGGGTCCGTCCGTGGGGGAAGGCCACGCCGGGGGCCACGGCGGTGCTGCCCAGGTTTTCCCGACTCTGCAGCATCTGCAGAATGGTCTCGTTGTTCGTGATGTCGGTGCCGGAGATAAGACCCTCGACGAGCTCCGTCAGGGTGGAGGCCTTGTCGGTGGCCTTCAGGTCGGTGAGAAAAAGGTCGGGTGAGGTATGTTTGAGAACCTCGACAATATCCATGCTTGAACGCTCCACCTTGAGAATGCCGTCAAAATGTGTTACACACTGGTTTCCTGCCGAAAACTAAACCATTGGCAGGGGATTAACAAGCCGAATCACATATCCAGGGCGGTCTCCAGGGCCGTCGGAGGGTCACAATCACCACCGGAAATGAACAGGCCTCGGGCGTCGATCGCCTGGGAATCGTCATCCGCGCCTCAGGCGGGCACAGCCTTGTCTCCAGCGACGGCGTGACTTGGCGTTGCCAGGTGCGTGGACGCCTGAAAAAGGGCCCCCGCACCATGCAGACGATCGCCGTGGTGGGCGACCGCGTCCGGTTCCTGGTACTGGACCCCGCGGTGGATCCCCCCACCGGAATCATTGAGGAGGTCCTGCCCCGGGCCACCAAGGTTTCGCGCATGGCCGCCCGGCGCAGCGGCGGTCGCACCGAGCAGGTGCTGATGGCCAACCTGGAGCAGGTGGTGGCGGTGCAGTCGCTGCGGGAACCGGCGCCCCAGACCGGCTTCGTGGACCGTCTGCTGGTGGCCGCCGAACGCTTCGGGGTTGAAGGCGTGCTCGTGCTCAACAAATGCGATCTGGCACGCAAGCCGGCCGACCGGGATTTCTGGTCCTACTTCACCGGCCTGGGGTACCGGGTCATCTTCACCTCGGCGGAATCCGGCGAGGGCGTGGAGGATTTTCGCGCGGCCCTGAAGGGGCGGATCTCGCTGTTACTGGGGGCGTCGGGCGTGGGCAAGAGCACCCTGCTGAACTGCATCCAGCCGGGGCTGCGTTTGAGGGTCAACGAGGTCACGGAGAAAACCGGACTGGGTCGTCACACCACCACCCGCACGGAATTGTTCCCCCTGGAGGGCGGCGGTTTCATCGCCGACAGCCCGGGCATCCGGGGCTTCGACCCCTGGGACATTGATCCGCTGGCCGTCCGGGATTATTTTCCCGACTTCACCGAGGCGGCGGCCGGCTGCCGTTTTCGCACCTGCGTCCATCGGGGAGAACCGGACTGCGGGGTCAAGGACCTGGTGGCGCGGGGCCGGGTTCCGCGCTGGCGCTACGAGGCGTACCTGTCCCTCCTGGGTGACCTGGAGGAGCGGGCGGCCGCGCAGCGGCCCTAGACTGTTTTCAGCTCAGAAGGTTTTGCGGGCCAGCAGGCCGTAGTAGCGGGCGGCTTCTTCGCCTTCGTGGAGGAGCTTGTCCACCGGCAGGATTCCCGTGGGCTGCTGCCAGCGGGTGCTTTCCTCGACCTGGCGGGATTCGAGCCAGCCGGGCAGGGGGACGCCCAGGACCGCCGGGGATTTGGCGGTCATTTCGTAGAGGCCAAGAGCCCCCAGGGCGGTGGCCATCAGCACAATCAGGGTTTCGGTCAGAAATCGCATGGAGCCTCTTCGGATGGGGATTTGCCCCCCATTCGCAAACGCCGTGCCACCTGGCCGGTCGTCTGTTTTCAGGATGAGAGGTCAGCCGTGACGGGACGGGATTCGGTCCGCACCATGAAACGTCGTCTGACCGGGTGGCTGGCCAGTGCGGTGAGGCGCCCGGCGCTGGACCCGGGGCAACTGCTGGCCCTGCGGCCCGCCCGCATCCTTATCGTGCGGCAGCACAACCAGATGGGCGACATGGTCTGCGCCACGCCGGCCTTGCGGGCCATCCGGGAAACCTGGCCCCAGGCCGAGATCGCCCTGGTCACTGCTCCGGTGAATCGCGGCGTGGTGGCTCATAATCCCCACCTGGACCGGATTTTTACCTTCGCCCAGCGGCTGTGGCGCAACCCGGTCAAATTGACCGCCTTCCTGGGGGAGGTCCGGCGCTTTCGTCCCGATTTGGCCCTGGTCCTGGCCAGCGTGTCCTTTTCCGCCACCAGCGCGGCCATTGCCCTGGCGTCCGGGGCCCGCTACGTGGTGGGGGCGGACAGTCGTCCCTTCGGCCTGGACATCAGTCCCAACGCCTTCTCCCTGCTCATGCCCGCGCAGCCCGAACTGGACCGGCATGCGGTGGCCCACAGCCTGGCGCCCCTGGAGGCGGTGGGAATCACCACGGACGATCATTCCACGGTGGTGGTGCCGTCGGCGGACGAGGTGGAGACCGCCCGGAAGATCCTGGGGAACCTGGATCTGACCCCGGGGTTCTGGGCGCTGCATCCGGGCGCGGGCAAGGAACAGAATCTCTGGCCCGCCCACGGGTTTGCCGCCGTGGCCGAGCGGGCTCTGGCCGACGGGCAGTCCGTACTGGTCCTGCATGGCCCCGTGGATGCGCCGGCCCTGACCGCGTTTCTGGGGGCCCTGGATCCGGCGAATCGCCCGCGGGTGAAGGTGGCGCCGCAGTGTCCGGTGGGCGTGGGGGCCGCCCTGTTGGCGAAGGCCGACCGCTTCCTGTGCAACGACACGGGCATCATGCACGTGGCCGGCGCCCTGCACATTCCCACGGTGGCCCTTTTCGGTCCCACGGATCCGGCGCTCTGGAAGCCGCCGGCGGTTGAGGTGCAGGCGCTTCGGAGTCCGCACCGGAGCGAGGATCCCCGGGGCGGCGAGTACGGCTGGATGGAGACAATTTCAACCGATGCGGTGTGGGCGGCCTGGCGGGCCCTGCCCGGCGCCTGCGAGAAGGACTAAAAGTGCAGTTCTCCCTGGTCAGTATCCTGGTTCTGGTGTTTTCGGTGGTCGTTCACGAGGTGGCTCACGGGTGGTCGGCCCTGCGCCTGGGTGACACCACCGCCCGCGACCACGGTCGTCTCACCCTGAATCCCATCAGCCATATCGATCCGGTGGGCTCGATCCTGGTGCCGGTGATCCTGGCCTTTTCGGGCGGGTTCATGTACGGCTGGGCCAAGCCCGTTCCGGTGCGGGTGGGGCGTCTGGACAACCCCCGCAACGACCACCCCAAGGTGGCCGCGGCCGGGCCCCTGTCGAACCTCCTGTTGGCCCTTCTGAGCGCCGTTCTGCTGGGGCTGACCTTTCTGGCCGGACGCCTGTTTCTGGGGCCCGCTTTTTACGTGGGGCTGGCCTCCCATCCAGCCCTGGATTTTCTCACCGAGCTGCTGGGCACCGCCATCTCCATCAACGTGGTGCTGGCCATGTTCAACCTGGTGCCCCTGCCGCCCATGGACGGGAGCTGGATCGTGACCCGTTTCCTGTCGCCCGCGGCGCGGGTGCGCTACGAGAACCTGCGTCGGTACGGCATGCTCCTGCCGGTGGCGTTTATCCTGCTGGTGCGCTACACCCCCCTGGGGGCCGTCTTTACGCCCTTCATCATGGTGCCGGTTCACGCCCTGGCGAATCTGGCCCTGGCCATCGGTCGCCTCGGACTCTGATCCCCCACTTCCCATATAACCGGAAAGGCCTCCCATCCTAGGATGAGAGGCCTTTGTCGAGCACCCAGCGAATTGGACGCGCTATCCGGTCGATCAATTCAGGTGCATTTCCCGGTCGTGGCTACCCGCGTTCACCAGGTCGATGCTGGAGCCGGCGCTCTGGTTGCCGGTGGTGTCAACGCTGTACACGTAGTACACGTTGGTGCCGACGGGCACGTTGGAGTCCTGGTAGGACTGGATCAACGTGGGGCTGGCAATCAGTTCGATGGAGCCCGCATCGGACTCACGGGTCAGCACGTAGCCGGCCATGTCGGAGTCGGTGGTGTTCCGGTCCCAGGTCAGCACGGCAACGCCGTCGATGTTGTCGACAGCCAGGCCCGTGGGGACGGCGGGGGGAGCGGTATCGACGGCGACGGGGGCGGTGGCGACAGGCGAGCTGTCGTCACTGCAGCCAACGGCCACCAGGGATACGAGGGCGATGAGCATCAGGGTGATAATCTTGTTGTTGCGAGTCATGAGGGTCCTCCTGTTTCAGTCTTTTTCGCTAAGTTGCCCGTTGTTTTGTTTGGCGGCCGGATGGAATCGGTTGCAGTGGCACTGTTACTTTAAGCTGTCCATCCGGCCGCTTTACGGAGCCCAATTTGCAAACGAGATGCCATATGACAAATCATCTCGAAAAACATCAAAAACAAAGGGGTATTCGGCTCTAAAGCGGGATTCCAGGGAAGGCTGGGGAATCCTGGCGACCCCTGGCCCCTCCTGATCCCTCTCGGAATGCGTCACGGGTCGGGGCTGGAAGTTGCAACTTGCCCGAATTGGGCGGGGCCGGATTTGGGGGTTGCCAGAATGGGATAAACTCCTTGACATCGCATCATTTATGGGTGAAGATGATGACCGATTCGGGCGATTGAAGGCTGAAATTATCAAGGAGGCGAGTGATGACCAAAGCTGATATCGTTGAAGACATTGCCCAGAAAACCGGCCTGACGAAGAAAGAAGTGGCGGAAACCGTCGATCTTTTCCTTCAGAAAATCGGAGATCTTCTGGTCGAGGGACGTCATCTGGAAATCCGCGGTTTCGGCACGTTCAAGGTCAAGGAACGCAAGGAACGCATGGCGCGGAATCCCCGCACCGGCGAAGCCGTGCCCGTGCCGTCGCGCAAGGTCCCGGTGTTCAAGGTCTCCAAAATGCTCAAGGACAAAGTGGCCGGCGCGGAAGCTTAACCGCCTTGGCCCTTTCAAATTAAACCGGTTATCCGGCCGTTGGTCCGGACAGCCGGTTTTTGTCTTGTAGATGGGAAGTGCGACATGCGCGTTATCGACATGCGGAGCGATACCGTCACCCGCCCCACCGCCGACATGCTTGCGGCCATGACCGCTGCGCCGCTGGGGGACGATGTCTTCGGGGACGATCCCACCGTGAACCGCCTGCAGGCGGTGGTCGCCGAGCGCCTGGGCCAGGAAGCGGCCCTGTACGTGCCCAGCGGCACCATGAGTAACCAGTTGGCGCTCAGGGCCCAGACGCAGACCGGAGACCAGATCGTCCTGGAGGACGGAGCCCACATCTACCGGTACGAAGGGGGCGGTCCTGCGGCCCTCAGCGGGCTTTTAGTGACCTGCGTTCCGGCCCCCGGGGGGGCGCTGACCTGGGATCTGGTTGCGCCGGCCCTGAATCCTGACAACGTGCACTGTGCCCCGCCGTCCCTGATCTGCCTGGAGAACACCCACAACATGGCCGGCGGTCGGATTCTGCCCCAGGCTAATGTATTGGAGATCGCCTCCCAGGCCCGGGCCCGGGGGCTGCGCGTGCATCTGGACGGCGCCCGTCTGTGGCACGCCCATGTGGCCACGGGGCTTTCCCTGGCGGAACTGGCGGCCCCCTTCGATACCCTGAGCGTGTGTTTCTCCAAGGCTTTGGGTGCCCCGGTGGGGTCGGTCCTGGCCGGCGACCGGGCCACCATCGCCCGGGCCCACCGATTCCGCAAGATGTGGGGGGGCGGCATGCGCCAGGCCGGATTGCTGGCGGCGGCCTGCCTTTATGCACTGGACAACCATATGGACCGGTTGGCCGAGGATCACGATTTTGCCCGCCAAATCGCTTCAGGGCTTGATCACCCGGCCCTGAAGGTCAATCATCCGGTGGAGACGAATATCGTGATCATCGATGTCGACGGTGAGGGCGGAGACACCGCCCTGCTGGCCCATCTGGAAGCCCGCGGCGTTCTGGGCGTGGGCTTCGGACCCGGCCGGGTGCGGCTGATCCCCAACCTCGACACGCCCCTCCAGAATCTGGAGCGGGTGCAGGACGCGCTCAACACCTTCCCGGGAGCCTGACCGTGAAAATCGTCATTATCGGTGCGGGGTCGGTGGGCTATGAACTGGCCCGGACCATCAGCCGTCGCGAGCACGACGTGATCCTGGTGGAAAAGGATCCCGAACTCATCGGCCAGGTGTCCGAGGCCCTGGACTGCAGCTTCGTCACCGGCAGCGGGGTCAGCCCCGCCACCCTGCGGGAGATCGGCATGGGGGACTGCGACCTCTTCGTCTCGGTGACCGAAAACGACGAGATCAACATCATCGCCTGCCAGACCGCCCACAGTCTGGGCGCCAAGGTCAAGGTGGCCCGGGTGCGGAACGAGGAGTACTTCCAGGACCACCGTCTCATGCTCGACGGCATCGACCTGGCCATCAACCCGGACCATGAGGCCGTGCATGCCATCCGCAAGGTCCTGTTCCAGACCGGCGCCACCGAGGTGCACGAGTTCGCCTCGGGCAAGGTGCGGGTCATCGGCGCCAGGGTGGAGGCTGACAGCCGGGTGGAGGGCAAGACCCTGGTCCAGATGAACAAGGAATTGGGCAAGCGGGTGGCCCTGGTCATCACCATCGTGCGCGGGGATGAGACGCTCATTCCCAAGGGCGACACCGTGATCCAGGCCAACGACCTGGTCTTTCTGGTGGGTCCGCGCAGCATCGTGAACAATTCCCTCATCTATTTCCGGGCCCGGGGGCGGCGCCTGAGCAAGGTCATGATCGTTGGCGCCAACGCCATGGGGCGGGAACTGGCCCGGGACCTGGTCTCCGCGGGGGTGAAGGTCAAGATCATCGACCGGAACGAGGAGAAGTGCCGCCTGGCCTCGGTGCAGTTGAAGGGCGCGCTCGTCCTCCACGGCGAGGGCACCAACACCGACCTCCTGGAGAGCGAAGGCGTGGGTGACATGGATGGCTTCGTCTCGGTGAGCGGCGAGGAGGAGACCAACATCATGGCTTGCCTGCTGGCCCGCTACCACGGCGCCCGCAAGACCGTGTGTCTGGTGGACCGGCCCGACTACGTGCCCCTGCTGCCCCTGCTGGGTGTGGATTCGGCCATCAGTCCCCGTCTGAGCACGTCCGCCTGGATTGCCCGCTTCGTCAACCGGGGCGCCGTGATCAGTTCCGAAAGCCTGGGCTACAGCGGCAGCGAGATCCTGCAGCTGCGGGTCAGCGCGGGCCTGCCCTGGCTGGGGCAGCCCCTGACCGCCCTCGATTTTCCGTCCGACGCCGTGCTGGGCGCCGTGCTCAAACGCGGCCGCGTTCTTACCCCGCGGGGAGAAACGATCCTGGAAGCGGGAGATGAAGTGGTGGTGTTCGCCCTGCCCGACTGCGTGGACCGGGTGGAGAAATTCTTTACGGGTGCCTCGGCGTGAACATCTCCTCCGTCATAAAGGTCCTGGGGTTCCTGCTGCTGGTGACGGCGGCCTGCCTGCTGCTGCCGGCGGCGGTGTCCCTGGCCTATGGCGACTACGATTGGCCCTACTATCTGGCCGGCAGCGGGGTCGGGGTCCTGTTGGGCGGCGGCGCCCTGCTGTTCTTCCGGGGGGCCCCGGACCTGCGGGTGCGCGAAGGGTTCGCCGTGGTGGCCTTCGGCTGGCTCTGCGTGGGCCTGCTGGGGGCGGTCCCGTACTGGCTCAGCGGCCAGATGGCCTCCTTCACCGATGCGGCCTTCGAAAGTATTTCCGGCTTCACCACCACGGGCGCCTCCATCCTCACGGACATCGAGGGGCGGACCCACGGCACGCTCTTCTGGCGCGCCCTGACGCACTGGTTGGGCGGCATGGGGATCGTGTTGCTGGCCCTGGCCATCCTGCCCCTGCTGGGCGTGGGGGGGATGCAGCTCTTTCGGGCGGAAGTGCCCGGTCCGGTGGCCGAACGTTTAACGCCCCGCATCCGGGAAACGGCCAAGCTGCTGTGGATGGTGTACGGTCTGCTGACCCTGCTGGAGGTCATTGCTCTGAAGGTGGCGGGCATGGGGCTGTTCGACGCCGTCTGCCATTCCTTCGCCACCATGGCCACCGGTGGCTTCAGTAACCACAACTCCAGCGTGGGCGGGTACGCCAGTCCGGCGGTGGAGTGGATCATCACCGTGTTCATGTTCCTGGCGGGGGCGAATTTTTCCCTGCACTTCCTGGCCCTCAAGGGCAAGGTGACGGTTTACGGGCGGGACGAGGAATTCAAGTTCTACGGCACCATTATCCTGGTGTGCTCCGGCCTGATTGTGGCGACCCTGCTGCCCATCCATTTCTACCAGAGCGTGGGCGAGACCATCCGCCACACGGTCTTCCAGGTGGTGTCCATTCTCACCACCACCGGTTTCGGCACCGCGGATTATCTGCTGTGGCCGCCGCTGGCCCACGCGCTGCTGCTCATCCTGATGGCCGTGGGGGGCTGCGCCGGATCCACCGGCGGCGGGATCAAGGTCATGCGCCTCCTGGTCCTGCTGAAGCATGCCAAACTGGAGCTCAAGAAAATGCTCCATCCGCGGGCGGTCTATACCCTTTGGTTCAACAACCGCGCCCTGTCACCCCACCTGCAAACCAACGTGTTGGGCTTTTTCCTGCTCTTCATGATGGTCTACGTGGCGGGTGTGCTTATCCTGACCATGGGCGGGCGCGACATCGTGACCAGCGTGGGGGCCACCGCCGCCACCCTGGGAAACATCGGTCCGGGTTTGGGCCTGGTGGGCCCCACGAGCAATTATGCGTTCCTCTCCGGCTGGGAGAAGTGGTTGCTGGTGGGGTTCATGCTCATCGGCCGCCTGGAACTTTTCACCGTGTTAGTCCTCATTCTGCCGGAAGCCTGGCGCAAGAGCTGAGTCCCTGCGGGGACGGGAGACAATATGAGCGAACAATATCCGGATCTGGTCCGTCCCGCCTGGAGCGTGGACCCGGCCGCCGCCGCCGATACCTGCTGCGACTTCATCCGCACCACCCTGGCCGCCGCCGGTCAGAGCCGCCTGGTGTTGGGCCTGTCCGGCGGCATCGATTCCGCCGTGGCCGCTGGCCTGGCCGTCAAGGCCCTGGGGGCGGACAAGGTGTTCGGCATCATGATGCCCTACGCCACCAGCAGCGAGGCCTCCCTGACGGACGCCCGGGCCGTGGCCGACGCCCTGGGTATGGACACCGAGGTCACCCCCATCACGCCCATGGCCGAGGCCTTCCTGGCCGACATCTCCGATCAGGACAAGGTACGCCGGGGAAACATTATGGCCCGCTGCCGCATGGTGGTGCTCTACGACCGGTCCGCCCGCGACGGGGCCCTGGTTCTGGGCACGGGCAACCGCACCGAGGCCCTGCTGGGCTACACCACGATGTTCGGGGACAACGCCTGCGCCCTGAATCCCATCGGGCAGCTGTACAAAACCGAAGTCCGCCTTTTGTCCGCTCACCTGGGACTGCCCGCCTCCGTGCTCACCAAGGCCCCCAGCGCCGATCTGTGGACCGGACAGTCCGACGAGGACGAACTGGGCTTTACCTATGCCGAAGCCGACGAACTGCTGCACCGCCTGATCGACCTGGGCCGGCACCGTTCCCAGCTGGTGGACGAGGGCTTCGACGGCGAATTGGTGGATCGCATGGCCGCCCGCGTGCGGGCCATGGCCTTCAAGCGGCGTCCCGCGCCGGTGGCTGTTATCGAGGGGCGCGTGGATCCCGACGGGGACACAGCGTCGACAGGCAAGGACGGGGGCTTCCATTGACCTCTGTCCCCTTGCCGGAGATCGACTTCCCGCCGGGGCTGTGCCATTTCGTGGCCACGCCCATCGGCAACCTGGGCGATGTGGGGCTGCGCGCCCTGGCCGTGCTGGCGGCTGCCGAAAAGGTTTACGCCGAGGACACCCGACACACCCGCCGCCTGCTGGACCGCTACGGACTGAGGTGCCGGCTGGCGGCCTACCATGACCACAACAAGCAGCGCGTGGTGCCGGAGATGGTGGCCGAGCTTCAGGCGGGGATGCGGATCGCCGTGGTGAGCGACGCCGGCATGCCCTGTATTTCGGATCCTGGCTTCACCCTGGTGCGGGCCCTATTGGAAGCGGACATGCCCTGGACGGTGATTCCGGGCCCGTCGAGCACTCTGTCCGCCCTGGTTCTCTCCGGATTTTCCCCTGACCGATTCCTGTTTCTGGGGTATCTTCCCCGCAAGAAAGGGCAGCGCACCCGGGTCCTGACCGACGCCCTTGCGGAAACCGGCACCGTGCTCATGCTGGAGTCCTGCCATCGCATCCGGTCCACCCTGGAACTGCTCGAGCCCCTGGCGGGCGACCGACAGCTGGCCGTGGCCCGCGAGATCACGAAACTGCATGAGGAAACCCTGAGGGGAACCGCGGGGGAATTGCTGACGATGATGACCGGCAAACGTCTGAAGGGCGAACTCGTTCTGGTCATGAGCGGCCTGGGGAAGAAAGATTAAGGGAGAAGACTGATGGATTTTGCCCAATTCAAACTGGATGCGCGCGCCAAGGTCAAACCGGTGGTGCTGTCGCTGGACCGGATCGGCATGACCCCCCTGGGCGTCTCAATCGCCGGCTTGGTCATTACCGCCCTGAGTGGCCTGATCATTGCCCGGGGCAGCTTGTTCTTCGGAGCCCTGGTCTTCCTCATCGGCTCCGGCTTCGACATGCTGGACGGAGACCTGGCTCGATTGCAGGGCACGGTTTCGCGGCGCGGCGCTTTTCTCGATTCCTGCTTCGACCGCCTGGGGGAAGCTTTCCTTTTCGCGGGGCTGACCTGGTACTTCGCGTCGTTGCCCTATCACGACGGCCGGTTGGCCCTTCTGCTGATCACCGCCACGGTGGTGGGCAGCCTGACCACCAGCTACGTGCGCGCCCGGGCCGAGGGCGTGGGGGAAACCTGCTTCGTGGGCTTCCTGCAGCGCACCGAGCGGGTGCTTCTGCTGACGGTGGGACTGCTGCTGGGCAAGTGGGCCCTGGTGCCCATTCTGGGCTTCCTGGCCGTGGCCACCCTGGCGACCACCGTGCAGCGCATCGTCCACGTGGCGGCCAAGCTGCCCGGCCCCGAACCGGCCGCCCCCGCCGGGCCCGAATCCGCCCCGAGCGATGACCCCGAGGATTCGGAGGCGTCTTCGTGACCGGTTCAGGTGCATCCCAACGGGGTTTCCTGATCACCTTCGAGGGCCCCGAGGGCAGTGGGAAGACCACCCTCATCAAGTCCCTCGCCGCGCACATGTCCGACCACGGGGAGCAACCCCTGCTGGTGCGGGAGCCCGGGGGCACGGCCATCGGGGAGCGGGTGCGCAACATTCTGCTGGATATGGCGTCTGGTGAGATGTGCGCCGAGACCGAACTGCTGCTCATGGTGGCCAGCCGGGCCCAACTGGTGCGGGAAAAGATCCAGCCGGCCCTGGCCGCGGGCCTGACCATCATTTGTGACCGTTTTGCCGACGCCTCGGTGGCTTACCAGGGCCACGGCCGCAATCTGGGTGTCAAGACCGTCAACCGGATCAACGACCTGGCCCTCGCTGGCCTCAAGCCGGATTTGACCTTTTTATGTATGATACCCCCGGAAGAGGGGCGGGCCCGGCTCCAGCGTCGCGTCACCGACCGGTTGGATCACGAAACCGTGGAATTCCACCAGCGGGTATTCGAGGGCTACCAGGCCATGGCCGACTCGGGACAGAGCCGTTTCAAGGTGATCGACGCCACCGGAACCCCGGACGAAATGTTCGCCGCCGCGGTGGGATACCTGAAAAAGCTGGAACACGGATTGTTTAAATACCTATAAGCATCCTGCCGATAACGGTCAGGAACATGCCTGCTGGACGGAATCCCGACTTCCCTCCCGCTCCCGTCAACGAAGGAATTGTCATGACTCTCCTGAGGAACAATAAACGGGCCTATGCATCTATTATGACAGCGGTGCTCTTTTGCCTGGTTTTCACGTCCGTCGCCATGGCGCAGGACGACCGCGCCGCCCGGCGCCGCGAATTCTACGATAACCTGAAGCTTCTGGGAGAAGTCTACGAGCGCATCATCAACAACTATGTGGATGAGGAGGATCCCCACGCCATCATGGAGGCCGGGATCAAGGGCATGCTCAGTGAACTGGACGAGCATTCCAACTACCTGCCGCCGGTGAACTACGAGGACCTGATGATGTCCACCGAGGGCGAATTCGGCGGCCTGGGGATTTCCATCCAGCCGCGGGATCACTATCCCACGGTGGTGTCCCCCATCGAGGGCACGCCCGCCTTCTACATGGGGATCCAGGGCGGAGACCAGATCATCGAGATCGAAGGGGAATCCAGCTTCGACTTCAGCAGTCGCGAGGCGGTCAAACGCCTGAGGGGCGCCCCGGGGACGCAGGTCAACATCACCATCGCCCGGCCCGGCGTGGAAGACCCCATTCCCTACACCATCACCCGCGACATCATCAAGATCGAGAGCGTCCCCTACGGGTTCATGATGGACGACATCGGCTACATCCGGGTCCAGAACTTCGCCCGCACCACCAAGGACGAGCTCAAGACCCGCCTGGACGACCTGTCCGGCCAGGGCATGCGCGGTCTCATCCTGGATCTGCGGTTCAATCCCGGCGGTCTGCTGACCGCGGCCCAGGAAGTCAGTGAACTGTTCCTGGAGCGGGACAAGCTCATCGTGTTCACCAAGGGTCGCCTGAGGGACCAGAACCGGTCCTTCCACAGTCAGGCCCGCGGCGAGGTGTTCAACAAGGTCCCCATGATCGTGATGGTCAACGGGTCCAGTGCCTCGGCCAGTGAAATCGTCGCCGCCGCCCTTCAGGATCATGACCAGGGTCTGGTCGTCGGGCAGACCTCCTTCGGCAAGGGCTCGGTACAGACCGTGTTCCGCCTGGACGAGGACGAGGCCCTCAAGCTGACCACCGCCCGCTATTACACACCCAGCGGCCGCTCCATCCACAAGGACCGCTCCAAGGATCCCCACGGCGAAATGCCCGCGGACATGCGGGCCCTGCTGGAGCCCGAGGACCTGGAGCCTGAGCCCGCCGAGCGTGAACTGGAACGCTTCGACAAGGAGCAGTTTCACACGGCCGCCGGCCGCACCGTTTACGGGGGCGGGGGCGTGACGCCGGACATCGAAATCAAGCAGGATTTCCTCTCGGACTTCGAGGTGGCCGTGGAACGCGACGGGGCCCTGTTCGCCTTCGCGGTGGAGTACGTCTCCGAGCACGCGGACATCACTTCGGATTTCAAGGTGGATGACAAGACCTTCGCCCGGTTCCAATCCTTCCTGGCCGAGCGGGAAAAGATCGAGGAGTACCTGGGCGTGTTTGAACTCACGCTGAGCGACTCCCTGACCTCCGCCAACCGGGACTTCATCAACCGGGGCATCCGTCGCGAACTGGCGCGCCGCCTGGAGGGTCCGGAAGCGGCCTACAAGGTGGCCATCGAAGCCGATACCCAACTGCACGAGGCGCTGGACCTGTTCCGTCAGGCCAAGGATCTGGACGCCCTGTTGGCCCTGGCCGAAGAGTGGAACCACGAGCAGATGCGTCTGCTGGCAGTTGAAACGGAAGCGGCCGAAGAGGAGCCTGTCTCCAATTAGTTGCGGGCTTTTGACATTCCGGCGGCCCTCCCCGTGTGGGAGGGCCGTTTTTTTTGTCGGGTTGTCCCAAACCGGGGGCGGCTTTAGGATGGGACGGGCCGAATCATCTTCACCGTCGAGAAAGAGGATCCCGCATGTTCGAGACCCTGATCCGAGTGGCCGCCGACCTGGGTGAGGCAGCGCCCGCCCAACTGGATTTGACCAACAGCTCCCACCTGGAGCAGGCCCAGGCCGGGGCCACCGCGCTGCTGGCCGCCAGCACCGGCCCCGAGGTGCTGACCCGACTTGAAGCAGCGCTCATTGCCGACGGGCAGACACCTCTCCAGGTGCACCTGGCTGTGAAACTGGCGCGATCCCGGGTCGACCTGAGGCGTTGTCCGGAAGGCGCCCACCTGTCGGTGGTCTTCGCGGTGTACAAGGAGCACCAGCGGATCCGTCGGGCGGACGAGGTGGCCGGGGGCGAGGATTTCCTGGTGCGCAAGATGGCCCAGCTCGACTGGCTCACCGCCGACCGGCCGGACATAACCTGGGACCTGACCGTGGTGGACGATGGCTGCCCCGAGAACAGCGGCGGCCTGGCCGCGGACATCATCGCCCGGGAAAACCGGGGCCAGGTGGCCCGGGTCCTGTTCCTGGGCGAGGCCATAGCCGCGGGCGAGCCCGTGACCCGGCCGCTGACCGACCCGTCCGAAAGCATGAAGGGCGGGGCCATCCAGTTGGGCCTGTGGGAGGCCGCCCGCGTGCAACGCCCCCACCACGCGGTGCTCTTCACCGACGCCGACCTGTCCACCCACCTGGGCCAGGCCGGCCTGCTCATGGCGCCCATCCTGGCCGACGGGCGTGATGTGGCCATCGGCTCGCGGCGCGAACCGTCCTCGGTGGTTCTCAAGCAGGGAACCCGCAATACGCGGGGCAAGCTCTTCATCTACCTGTGGAAGCGCCTCATCTCGTCCCTGCCGGACGTCATTGATACCCAATGCGGGTTCAAGGCCTTCGACGCGGCGGTGGTGCGGGATATCGTGCCGGACATGCTGGAGAAGAAGTTCGCCTTCGATATCGAACTGCTGATCAAATCGCGCCTGCGCCGGCCCGACGGCCTGGAGCGGGTGGGTGTGGCCTGGATCGACAGCGATGTGCTGAGCACCACCACCGATCTGCAGCCGTACCTGCCCATGCTGCGCGCCATGGTGGACATGTACCGCCACTACCTGCCGGCCGAGCCCGGGGCCGACACCTTCGCCGATTTCATCGCCGGTCTGGACGATGCCGCCTGGGAGCGTCTGCAGACCAACATCCCGGCGGCCATCACCGATCGGGAGCCCGCCGAGTTCACGGAGTTCGCGGGGGTGACCGCGGCGGATCTGAAGGCCGCGGCCCAATAGAAAAACCCCGGCCTCCCTGGGGAGACCGGGGTCAGGACCACGCGGCTATCAGGTCTTCTTGAGCAGGCTCTGGGCGCCGGCCACCATGCTGCCGATTTCACTGAGATTGGACGGGATGATGAGGGTGTTCCCTTCCTTGGCCAGGTTGCCGAATTCCTTGATGTACTGCTCGGCCACCCGCAGGTTCACCGCGTCCTCGCCGCCGGGTTCGTTGATGGCGTGGGCGATCTGCCGGATTCCCTCGGCCGTGGCGATGGCCACCAGTTCGATCTCCCGCGCCTTGCCTTCGGCCTCGTTGATGCGCTTCATCTTCTCGCCCTCGGAGTTGGCGATGGCCATCTGCTTGGTGCCTTCGGCCACATTGATCTTGGCCTGGCGGTCACCTTCGGATTCGAAGATGGTGGCGCGCTTGGTGCGCTCGGCCCGCATCTGTTTTTCCAGGGCGTCCCGCACCGTCTGGGGCGGATGGATATTCTTGATCTCGTAGCGGGTGATCTTCACGCCCCAGGGATCGGAGGCCTTGTCCACCGCGGCGATGATGGCGTGGTTGATGGCGACACGCTCCTCGAAGGTCTTGTCCAGTTCCAGCTTTCCGATCTCCGAACGCATGGTGGTCTGGGACAGCTGCGTGGAGGCGAAGAGGAAGTTCTCGATGCCGTAGCTGGCCTTCACCGGATCGATGACCTGCAGGTAAAGCACCCCGTCCACCTCGACGGCGATGTTGTCGCGGGTGATACAGGTCTGGGGGGGCACGTCCACGGCCACTTCCTTGAGGGAGTGCTTGTAGGCCACGCGGTCCAGGAAGGGTGTCAGGATGTGAAAGCCCGCGCTGAGGGTCCGCGAATATTTGCCCACGCGCTCCACGATGTAGGCGCTCTTCTGGGGCACGATACGGGCCGTGTTCAGCAGGGTGATAATGATAAGGGCGACCAGTCCGCCAGCGATAATCGTTCCGACCATGGTGATTCCTCCGGTTAGGTTAACGGGACCCCCGGTCCCGGCTCAGCTTTTTGGGATCTATTCGGGCCGCACCTTCAGGGTGATTCCCTCAACACTTTCGACAACGACCTTCTGGCCCTTGGCGACAGGTGTCTCACAACTCGCGCTCCATCCGGCTCCTTTGAACTCCACCTTCCCGGTGTGCGTAACGGGATCGATATCCTCGGTCACGGTCACGACTTGTCCGGCGAACTCGTCGATGTTGCTGGCCAGATTCTGCTCGTCGCCCAGGAAGCCGAAGAAACGCGTGCGAAACCAGCGCCGCAGCAGGACCAGCAGGAGAACCGAGCTGACGGCGAACACCAGCAATTGCGATGTCCAGCCCCCGGTTAGGCCCATCCAGGAGGTCAGGGCCACGATCCAGGCACCCAGGCCGAAGAAAATAAGGATGATGCCCGGCAACATGAATTCGGACAGGATGAGCGCCAGTCCGATCAGGAACCAGATCAATAAGGGGTTGAAGGTCATGGCCGTCTCCTTGCAGGGGGCTGGGTCATTCTTGGATCCCGGTGATCTAACCAGTAACGACGGGGATTATTCAATAAAAAAAGCCCCGGCCGAAGCCAGGGCTGTCAGGAATAACCGGTCCGTGGAATCAGCCCCCGACGGCAGCGGGCTCCAGGCAGAAATTATCAAGGATGCCCACCAGCTCCAGAAATTGGGGCTTGGTGATGTACGCGTTGGCCTTCACGGCCTCGCATTTGTTGGCAATCTGTTCATTGATCAGGCTGGAGAAGATGACCACCGGCAACTGGGGGGCCCCCAGAGTGGTCTTGACGCTGCGGCACAGGGCCAGCCCGTCCATCTGGGGCATCTCGATGTCGGTGATGAGGGCCCCGAGATGGTCGGCCAGGGATCCGCCTTCGGCGGCGGCCTGGGCCTGAAGATCCACGATGCGGTCGTGGCAGTCACGTCCGTTGGGGAAGGCGGTCACGTCCGTATAACCGGCGGAGGCGAGTTCGTGCAGGACCTTGTCCCGGATCACGCTGGAATCCTCGGCCAGGAAGATGCACACCTCGGCGCGGGCCTGGGCCACGGGGCCGAACTCTTCCTTTACCTGGAAGGCGGCCTGCTCGCCGGGGAGGATGTCGTTGACGACCTTTTCCATGTCCACGATGAGGATTTCCCGCTGGTCGATGGCCATGGACCCGGTGAACTTGCTGTCCGTGCTGCCGAGGAAGGCGCTCAAGGGATTGATCGATTCCCAGGAGACGCGGTGGATGCGGTTGACCCCGTCCACCAGGAACGCCGTCTTGAGGTTGTTGAATTCCATGACCAGAACCAGCTTGGTGTCCGGGTGGTCGATGGCGATGCCGTTGGTATCGGTGATCTGGGGAGCCGTGCTGCCCAGCACCGAATCCACGGCCTCGTCCTCCGCAGCCTCGGCCACCAGGTCCCCCGCGGCGGGGGCAAAATCCATTTCCTTGGACAGGTCCACCAGCGTGATGCAACTGTCCCGGAACAGGAGGGTGCCGACCACCGAATCGTGGGACAGGTGGATCTGGGTGACCTTTTCCGGGTCGAATTGCTCAATGGCCTGGATTTTCAAAACGTTCACACCGAAGGATTGCCCGCCCAGGACAAATTCAAGGATTTCCACTTCGTTGGTGCCGGATTCCAGAAGGATGCCGTTGTTGGACATGGGGGTTCCTTTCCCGTGAACCGTATGCGGGCCTTAGCCGACCAGGTTGAGTTTGTGCATGACTTCTTCGAGGAGGTATCCCTCTTCGCCGCCCAGGTTGATGAACTTCCAGCCTGAGGTGTAGAACTTGGGATTCGTGTCCTGCTTGCTCCACACGGCTTCGGCCTCCACGGTGACATCGCTGCGGTTCTGCACCATGATGGGCAGGTTGATGCGCAGATGTGTCCGCAGCCCGCGGGGCACCGACTGATCCGACACCAGCATGAGGCCGTCGGACGTGATATCCACCACCCGGCCGAGCACACGCCCGGACGTTTCATCCAGGACCTTCACGTGATGCGGGGTGTTCTTACGGGGCCTGTTTCTCAGATTCGACATGTCATTCCTTTCGTGACTAGATTCCTGACGTGATGATTTTCGGCACACCCGGCCCGGTCTTTAGCGGTGTTTGAGCCGCCGGACGGCAAAAATCGGGTCTTTTGCCCAGGCCGGGTCCGGCGTCAGGTTCGGTCCCGGTTCTGGACTTTTCAGCACCCGGGTCTATCATAAGCGACAGGAAACCGGGGGCCTGTGCCCCGCCAACACCCCGCGGGCCAAGGGAGCATTGCCATGAGCGAGGGATTTGAGATCCGGGTCGAGTCAGAAATCGGTCGCCTCACCGGCGTCCTGTTGCACAGACCGGGCCAGGAAATCGCCAACATGACCCCTGAAACGGCCCAGCGGGCCCTTTACAGCGACATTCTCAATCTGGCGGTGGCCGCCGAGGAGTACGAGCAGCTGCACGGGGTCCTGGCCAAGTGGACCCGGGTGTTCCAGGTGCGGGACCTGCTGGCGGACATCCTGGGGAACAACCGTGTGCGAGACGGGCTTGTCCGCCGCATCTGCGAGGCCGAAGGCGTGGCGGACCTGGCGGCGGACCTGGTGCAGCTGGAGGCTCCGGAACTGGCCCGTGTGCTCATCGAGGGCGTGCCCCTGGTGCACGACAACCTGTCCCGCTTCCTCAGCCGCGACCGTTTCTCCCTGCCGCCCCTTCACAACTTCTTCTTCACCCGCGATTCGGCGGTGGTGGTGAGGGACAAGGTCATGATCTCCCGTATGGCCAATCCGGTGCGCGGTCGGGAGACCCGCATCATGGAGGCCATCTTCGACTACCATCCGGGTTTCGGGGCGCGCACGGTGAATCCGGCCCGCCTCGGGGCGGGGGGACCCGAGATCACCATCGAAGGCGGCGACGTGCTGGTGGCCGCCGAGGATGTCCTGCTGGTGGGCGTGGGCGCCCGCACCACCGCCAAGGCCGTGGATTTCCTCATCGAGCGGGTGAAGGAACTGGGCCTGGACCAGCACCTCATCGTTCAACTGCTGCCGGAAACCCCCGAGTCCTTCATCCATCTGGACATGGTTTTCACCCTGCTGGACCGCGACGCCTGCCTGATCTACGAGCCGGTCATCCGTCAAACGCACCATTTCGATACGGTCCACATCCATGTGCGGGACGGTCAGGTTCAGTTCATCCGGGAGGAGGACACCCTCCTGACGGCCCTGGCTTCGGTGGGCCTGGATCTCAAACCCATTTCCTGCGGCAGCCCGGACGACCGCTGGCTCCAGGAGCGGGAACAGTGGCACAGCGGGGCCAATTTTTTCGCCCTGGCCCCGGGGAAGGTCATCGGGTATGGGCGCAACGTAAACACTATCAATGAGTTGTCTGACAACGGGTTCCAGGTCGTGACGGCTCGGGAGGTCATCGCGGGCGACTTCGATCTCGCGTCCGAGGGGCGGTGTGTCATCACCATCGACGGATCGGAACTGGCGCGGGGCGGCGGCGGTTGCCGCTGCATGACCATGCCTTTGGGACGGGAAAAGCTGATCTGATCCGGCGGGTCAGACCACGGGGGCGGGTTCGGGGCGCAGGCCCTGACTGGCCACAATGGCCTTTTCCAGCCGGTCGGCCTTGATGGGTTTGGCCACGTAGTCATCCATGCCGCAGTCCAGGCAGCGCTCGCGGTCGCCGCTCATGGCATTGGCGGTCATGGCGATGATGGCGACATGGTCGTCGTCGCCTTCCTCCTGGCGGATTTTCTCGGTGGCCTCGTAACCGTCCATCTCCGGCATCATGCAGTCCATGAGGATCAGATCCCAGTCGCCGCCGCGCCAGGCCTCCAGGGCCTCCCGGCCGTTGGTTACGCTTTCGGCGCTGAAGCCCAGCTTGCCCAGGACGCCCGTGGCCACCTTGCGATTCACCAGATTGTCATCCACCAGCAGGATCCGGTAGTCCGCCCGCCAGGCCTTGTCCTCGGTCTCCGGCACGCTGGGTCCCGTGGACCCCTGGGGGGTGTCCGGCCGGGACGTCTGACCGGCCAGCACCACACAGGTCAAGGCTTCCAGCAGGGACCGGTGCTTAACGGGTGTGTACAGGTGCAGGCAGGGGGCGCTGCTGTCGGTGGCCTCACGAGTCAGGGCTTCACTCAGGGGCGCGAGGCAAACACAGGAGGGGGGACGGTCCGCGACGTCCATCACGGCCTGGTGGATCTCCTGGCCCCCGCCGTCCGGGAGCCTGGCCGGGGCCAGCAGAAGGTCCGGGGCTCCGCCCTCGGCGTGCATGGCCGTCACGGCGGTCCGGGCTTCAGCCACGCTGTTGGCGGTCCGGGCGGTCAGGCCCAGGAGAGCCAGCTGCTGCGCCAGGTCTTCCCGCAGGGTTTCGAGGTGGTGGACCAGCAGAATGCGGCGAGGGGCCAAATCGGTCCCCAGGGTCCGGATCTGATCCAGACAGTGTACCAGGTCGGGGGTGTCGGCCTCACACGGGGCCATGGACACGGTGAACCAGAAGGTGGACCCCTTGCCCACGCGGCTGTCGGCACCGATTTCCCCGCCCATCAGGGCGGCCAGTTTGCGGGAAATGGACAGGCCGAGTCCGGTGCCGCCGTATTTGCGGGTGGTGGTGCTGTCGGATTGGGCGAAGGGCGCAAAAAGCTTGTCGATGGCCTTGCGTTTGATGCCGATTCCAGTGTCCACAATGGAAACCCGGAGATTGTCCCGACCCGGCTGCCGCTCGCCGGGGGCCACCCGGATCGTGACCTGGCCCGCCTCGGTGAACTTCAGGGCGTTGCCGGTGAGGTTGACGATGACCTGCCGCAAGCGGGTGGGGTCGCCCTGGGTCATCAGGGGGACCTCGGCGTCCACCACCGCGCAGAGGGTCAGGTTCTTTTCGTCGGCCTTCACCCCGAGCATGTCCAGCACTTCGTCCACCACGTCCCGCGGGCTGAAGGGAATGCACTCCAGGTCCAGCTTGCCGGCCTCGATCTTCGAGTAGTCCAGGATATCGTTCAGGAGGCTGAGCAACGACTCGGCGGAGGCGCTGACGATGTTGGCCAACTCGCGCTGCACGGTGTCCAGGTCCGTGTCCAGCAGGAGGTCGTTCATTCCGATGATGCCGTTCATGGGAGTGCGGATCTCATGGCTCATGGTGGCCAGGAACTGGCTCTTGGACGCATTGGCGGCCTCGGCGGCCATGGCCATTTCGTTGGCCTCCAAGGCCGTCAGCTCCAGCTGCTGGTTGGCCTGTTCCGCTTCGTCCACGGCGCGTTCCATGGACTCCCGGATCTTGATGGCTTCGCTGATGTCCTTGTTGATGCCGCGGTAGCCCAGCAGGTGGCCGTCCGCGTCCAGAATGGGCACCCCGTTGGTGGTGACCGGCAGCTCGGCGCCGTGGAGACCCAGGGCCCAGTGCTCGATGTCCACCAGGGGGGCTTGATTGCGGGCCGCCTCCAGGAACAGAGGCCGGAGGCGCTTGCGCTCGTCACTGGGCAGATAGTCGAAATAGTTTGTGCCCACCAGGCTCGAGGGGCTCAGGCCCAGCACTTTGCGCACGTCACCCACCACGAAGGTGAAGGTGCCCTGACGATCGGTTTCCCAAACCCAGTCGCCGCTGGCCAGGGCAATGTCGCTGAACCTCTGACGGGCGTCCTCCAGGGTCTTCACGGCGGACTGTTCGCGGCTCCGGACCACGTTGATGGACCGGGTGATCATGCGGGCCAGGCCCAGCAGCAGGAAGGACATGATCAGTCCCACCAGGCCGGTGTTGGCCATGCGGGTGTCGGTGTCGTTTTCGATGGCCGCCACCTGGGATCCGAAATACCAGTTCAACCCTTCACCCAGCAACTGGAGCTGGTGGAGGATGAGGTCCATATGATGGGCCAGGGGCGGGTTCAGCTGTGCCAATTCGTCGGAGCCCCACAGGCTGCGCTGTCGGTAGGTGAGGTAGCCGGTGTCTCCGGGGGAAATCTTGTCGCCCAGCAACAGGACCTGCAGATGTTGGAAGTCGTCCTGCAGACCGGCCACCACCGAACCCAGTTTCGAGTCTTTGGCCCCGAGATAATCCAGATCGTGAAGTTGGCCCGACAGTCCGAGGAGGACCGGATCCAACCGATAGTCCAGCAGGACCAGCAACTCGGCCTCGGTTTCCGCCATCTGGAATTGCCAGACCAGATGCCGCAGGGATTCGGTGTCGTGCCGGGCCTGGTCCGTGGTGGCGCCGATCAGTCCCGCATCGCTGTCGGCGATGTTTTGGATGAGGGCCTCAAGATTGGCTCCGGCGTCCTTGGCCAATTTCAGGTCGGACCGGTTTCGCGCGTCCTGCCGGCTGATGGCGTCTTCCAGGTCCGCCAAGTCGTCCATCAGGCGGTCGAGAACCAGCCCGATCCGGTCGCACTGGGCCGAGGCCCGGTAATGGGCGGCCAGCCGGGTGGACCGCAGGTCCAGGGCCTGGAGCGCCAGCATATCCCAGGCGGTGATGGCCGCCGTCAGGTCGTCGTAGTTGTTTTCGAGGCCGACCTCGAACGTGGCCGCTTCAAAATCCTCGAGAATATCGCGGATGGCCTGGCCTTCATCACTGTAACCGGCCAGGCTTTCCTGGGCGGAGGCGTCGTCCTTCCGATTGCGGGCCAGGGAACTGATGTGATAGGCCCGCTTGGTCATGCTGAGGGCGAACCCGTATTGGAGGTCGTGCACGCGGTTGACTTGGCTGTAGAGGATATCCTGACGTGTGTTCAGGGCCTTGCGCTGGACGATGAAGTAGCCGCCAAAGAGGGCGCAGGTCACCGCTCCGAGCAGTACCAGCAACCACACGCGAGATTCGATGCCAGAAAAATCAGGTCGAGTAAAACGCAATCTCCGGTCCCCCCAATCCCGCACTCTGCAGTACGGGAGGCCTAGCGGGCGATATCCCTACCTCCTTATCGACGGTCTAAGGGGTTTATTTAGGCCCAAATAGCGGTCGAGGGGGGCGCCGGTTGACAATCCCGATTAAAATAACTAAACCTGTCGTGATTTTAGCTTTTCATGAAAACCGGGAGAGATCCATGCCCCAGGCCATCAAACGCATTCATCATGTGGAGTTCGTGGTGGGTAACGCCAAGCAGGCGGCCTACTTCTATCACAAGGGATTCGGTTTCGATCACGTGGCCTACCGGGGGCCGGAAACCGGGTGCCCGGGACGGGTGTCCTATGTCCTGCGCCAGAACGACATCCACCTCATGCTGACGACGCCCCTGCGTCATGACGACCCTTTGGCCGTCTGGCTGACCCTCCATGGGGACGGCGTGCGGGACGTGGCCTTCGAGGTGGAGGACGCGCGGGCCATTCATGCCCAGGCCACCGCGGCCGGGGCCCGCAGCTTCGCGGCCCCGGACGGCCTGACCGACGAGACGGGTGTGGTCCACACCGCGGCCATCCACACCTACGGCGAAGTGCTGCACAGCTTCATTCAGCGGGACGGCTACCAGGGATTCCTGCCGGGCTTCGAGGCCCGGAACGTCCCCGGGGCTTCCGCAGGCCTTCTGGCGGTGGACCACGTCGTGGGCAACGTGGCCGATCGCCAGATGGAAAAGTGGGTGGAGTTCTACGACCGCAGCCTCGGCCTGAAGAAGTTCGTCAGCTATGACGACAAGGACATCTCCACCGAATATACCGCTCTGCGCAGCACCGTGGTGGCGTCGGACGATCGGGTGATCAAGTTCCCCATCAACGAACCCGCCGCGGGCAAGAAAGCCAGCCAGATCCAGGAGTTCATGGACAGTAACCTCACGGCCGGGGTCCAGCACCTGGCGCTTCGCACGGAGAACATCCTGGACACGATATCGGCCCTGCGGGCCAACGGCGTGGATTTCCTGCCCGTGCCCGACCGCTACTACGAAAGCGTTTGGGACCGGGTCGGCGTGGTGGAGGAGGATCGGGACCTGATCCGCAAGCTGGGCATCCTGGTGGACCGCGACGACACGGGCTACCTGCTGCAGCTGTTCACGCGCCCGCTGCAGGACCGTCCCACGTTCTTCATCGAGATCATCCAGCGCTGCGGCTGCGAAAGTTTCGGCAAGGGCAACTTCAAAGCCCTGTTCCAGACCATTGAGCAGGAACAGGGCCTGCGCGGCAATCTCTAGGAAGGACCGTCCATGCCATTCTACGTGCAGAGAGGGCGGGTTCCGTCCAAGCGCCATGTGGCGTTCCGCAAGGCCGACGGCGGAATCCACTACGAGCAACTCATGGGCAACCTGGGGTTCACCGGACTGCAGTCCCTGCTCTATACCCTGCGGCGGCCCACGGCCGTCAGCAAAATCGAAACGGCCTGGATGCAGGCCCGGGTGGCGGATGAGGAGCCGTCCCTGCGGATGCGGCACCTGCGCACCCACCGCCTGGAAACGGGCGGCGGCAGTCCGGTGAAGGACCGGGCGCTGCTCCTGTTCAACCCGGACATCGCCCTGTCCCTGACCCGGCCGGCCCGGGCCGACGACTTCTTCTACCGCAACGGCAAAGCCGACGAGGTGATCTATGTGACGGAGGGCGGGGGGGTCCTGGAATCCCAGTTCGGGACGATTGCCTACCGGGCCGGGGATTATCTGGTGATTCCGCGGGGGATCATCCACCGCCTCGTGCCCGACGGCTCGCGGCAGATCCATCTGGTCATGGAAAGCACCGGGCACATCCGCACGCCCAAGCGCTACCGCAGTCCCCACGGCCAGCTTCTGGAGCACAGCCCCTATTGCGAGCGGGACATCCGGGTGCCGGAGGCGACGGAGCCCCGCGACGAAACGGGTGCCTTCGAGATCATCACCCGCATGGGGGAAACCTGCCATCGCGTGGTCATGGAGCACCATCCGTTCGACACCGTGGGCTGGGACGGGTGTTACTACCCCTGGGCTTTCAGCATCCACGACTTCGAGCCCATTGTGGGGCGGCTGCACCAGCCGCCGCCGGTGCACCAGACCTTCGAGGGGGACGGCTTCGTGATCTGTTCCTTCGTGCCCCGGCTGTACGACTTCCACCCCGAGGCCGTGCCCGCCCCGTACAACCACTCCAACGTCATGACCGACGAGGTGCTCTACTACTGCAAGGAAGAGTTCATGAGCCGCAAGGGCATTGAACTGGGGTCGGTGACCCTGCATCCGGACGGTCTGCCTCACGGGCCCCAGCCCGGCCGGACGGAGGACAGCATCGGCGCCACGGAAACCGACGAACTGGCGGTCATGGTCGACACCTTCCGGTCCCTGTCCGTGGCCAAGCCGGCCCTGATCTGCGAGGACCCGGACTACTGGGCGTCCTGGCAGGCGGAGGACGGGTCGTGACCGGGGCCCTGCGGGAGCTCATGGCCGGCCTGGTGGACTATGCGGGGTTGTTTCCGCCGGCGTCGCTGGACATGGCCGTCGCGGCCCGAAACTATGCGACCTATCGGGCCGGTCCCCATCGCTGGATGCTGGGAAAATTCATTCTACCGGCCGGGCGGCTCGACCAACTGGCGGAGGTCCTGCCCGCCCAGGCCATACCGGGCGATCCCTGGCCCCTGTCCCTGCTGGTGGGCGGCGGCGACCCGGCCGATATCACCGTGACCCTGGCGGATCAGATCCGCACCCTGGGGCGATTCCTGGCCCGTTTTCCTGATCAGGCCTCGGTGAAGGGTCTGGAAGCCCCCTTGCCCGCCGGGCTGGATCAAACCGCCTTGAGAGACTACCTGGGGGCCTTCACCACGGCCCTGGCCGCCGGGGGGCCCACCGGGGCCTGTGTGTATCTGGAACTCCCGGCCGCCGGTGACGACGATCCGGGCTACCTGGAGGCCCTGGCCGCTTTTCGCGACGGCACCGGCTTCCCGGGGCCTCTGGGCGCCAAGCTGCGCATGGGCGGTGTCGCACCGGAGGCTTTCCCGTCCGTGGAGCGGGTGGCCGCGATCCAGCACGCCGCGGCCCGCCTGGGGCTGCCGGTGAAGTACACGGCCGGATTGCATCATCCCGTGCGCCACGAGGCCCAGGACCCGCCGGTCATGATGTACGGCTTTCTGAACGTTTTCGTCGGGGGGCTGTTGGCCGCCCATGCACAGGCGTCCCGGGAAACACTGGCGGCCGTCCTGTCCGAAACCGACGGCACCCGATTCCATTGCGGCGCGGCGGACCTGGGCTGGGCCGAGCACCGGGTTCCCCTGGCGGCCGTGACGACCCAACGCGAAACGGCCCTGCCCGGCTTCGGGAGCTGCTCCTTTACCGAGCCCCTGGACGACCTGGCGGCCCTGAACCTGCTCTGAACCATCTGGCGCCCGCGAGGGACACCGAAAGGACCTCCTGACCATGGATCCCACAACCGACCCCGCGGTCCAATCCTTTGTCCAAGTGGACGCCGCTTCGCACTTTCCTCTCCAGAACCTGCCCTATGGGGTGTTCTCACCCACCCCGGCGGACGAGCCCCGGGTGGGTACCCGCATCGGGGATCTTGTGCTGGACCTGTCGGTGATCCAGGACAGCGGTCTTCTGGAAAGCGCCGCGTTGCCCTGGGGGGTTTTCAGCCGGCCCTACCTGAACCATTTCATGGCCCTGGACCGGCGCCAGCAAAGGGCGGTGCGTCTGCTCCTGCACGGGCTGCTGCGTGCGGACGAGTCCACTTTGCGGGATGATCCTGTCCTGCGTGGCCGCGCCCTTCTGCCGGTGGAGTCGGTGACCCTGCATCTGCCGGTGGCCATTCCCGATTATACCGATTTCTATTCCTCCAAGGAGCATGCCACCAACGTGGGCATCATGTTCCGCGGCAAGGACAACGCCCTGATGCCCAACTGGCTGCACCTGCCGGTGGGGTACCACGGCCGCGCCAGTTCCGTGGGCCTCTCGGGGGAGGACGTCATCCGTCCCAGCGGCCAGGTCCTGCCGCCGGACGCGGAAACCCCCGTTTTCGGACCCTGCAAGCTCATGGATTTTGAACTGGAAATGGGATTCTTCGTGGGGCAGGGCAACGCCCAGGGACAGCCCGTGGGGGTGGACAGCGCCCAGGACAACATCTTCGGTCTGGTGCTGGTGAACGACTGGTCCGCCCGGGACATCCAGAAATGGGAGTACCAGCCGCTGGGCCCCTTCAATGCCAAGAACTTCGCCACCAGCATTTCCCCCTGGGTGGTCACCCTGGACGCCCTGGCGCCTTTCCGTCAGGACGCTCCCGTGCAGGATCCCGTGCCTCTGGACTATCTCCGGGAAAAGGACCGCGGGACCTATGACATCAATCTGACGGTGCGCATTACCCCGCCCGAGTCGGACGCGGGACTGGAAGTCTGCGCCAGCAACTTCAAGCACCTGTACTGGACCATGGCCCAGCAGCTGGCCCACCATACGGTCACCGGCTGCAACCTCAACACGGGGGACCTGTTGGCCTCCGGCACCATCAGCGGCCCGGAGAAGGGCAGCTACGGGTCCATGCTGGAAATCACCTGGCGCGGCACCGAACCGGTGACCCTGCCCGACGGAAGTCAGCGCAAGTTCCTGCAGGACGGCGACGCGGTCACCATGTCCGGGTGGTGCCAGGGTGACGGCTATCGCGTGGGATTCGGCGAGGTGACCAACCGCATTCGACCGGCGGTGAAGCCGGCGTGAGCGGCGCCTTTGGGGACATCCTCTGGACGCCGTCGCCCGAGCGGGCGGCGGGCACCCGGCTCAGCCGCTTTGCCGACCAGGTGTGGGGGCGTCCCGTGGACGGTCCGGCGGCCTATGCCGACCTGCAGGCCTGGTCGGTGGCCAACCCCGCTGTGTTCTGGCAAAGCGTCTGGACTTTCTGCGGCGTGGTGGGAGACGGTCCGGGCGATGAAATCCTGCGGCACGCGGACCGCATGCCCGGGGCTGTGTGGTTCCCGGAGGCGCGTCTCAACTACGCGGAGAACCTGCTGCAGGGGGACGGCGCAAAAGAGGTCCTGGTCTTCCAGGGGGAGGAGGGGGATCCCCGGCGCCTGACCCGCGCAGAGCTGCGGGCCCAGACCGCCCGCGTGGCGGCGGCCCTGACCGCGGCCGGGGTCGCCCCCGGCGACCGGGTGGTGGGCTTCCTGCCGAATATTCCTGAAGCTGTCATCGCCATGTTGGCCGCCGCCAGTGTGGGGGCGGTCTGGAGCAGCTGTTCGCCGGACTTCGGGGTGCAGGGCGTTCTGGACCGGTTCGGTCAGATCGCGCCCAAGGTTCTGCTCACCGCCGACGGCTACCGTTACGGCGGCAAGACCCATGACTCTCTGGCCACGGCCCGCCTCCTGCACGAGGATTTGCCCTCGGTGGAACACCTGGTGGTGGTTCCATTCCTGACGGCGGCACCGTCGCTGCCCCCAGGCGCCGTTCTCTGGGACGACTTCCTGGCGGCGGACGGGCCCGCCGAACCCACCTACCGCCGGCTGCCCTTCGACCACCCGCTCTTCATCATGTATTCCTCCGGCACCACCGGGCTGCCCAAGTGCATGGTGCATGGGGCGGGGGGCACGCTTCTGCAGCACCTGAAGGAGCACCAGCTCCACTGCGACCTGGGCCCGGGCGACCGCCTCTTCTACTACACCACCTGCGGGTGGATGATGTGGAACTGGTTGGTCAGCGGTCTGGCCTCCGGCGCGGCGGTCATGCTCTACGATGGACACGCTTTGCGCCCGGAACCCGTCCTGTGGGATTTTGCGGCGCGGGAGGGCTTCACGGTATTCGGGACGAGCGCGCGTTACCTGGCGGCCTGTCAGAAAACAGGGCTGGCCCCGGGGCGGACCCATGACCTGTCGTCCCTGCGCTGCGTCCTGTCCACCGGTTCGCCCCTGGCCCCGGAGACCTTCGACTATGTGTATGCGGACGTGAAGGCCGACCTTCAGCTCAGCTCCATCTCCGGCGGCACCGACATCATTTCCTGCTTTGCCCTGGGCAATCCGGCCTTGCCGGTGCGCCGCGGTGAGCTTCAGAGCCGTGGGCTGGGCATGGCCGTGGAGGTGGTGGACGGCACCGGGCAGCCGGTGACCTCGGCCAAGGGGGAGTTGGTCTGCCGCCGGCCGTTCCCGTCCATGCCGCTGTCCTTCTGGAACGACCCGGACGGATCGCGCTACCACCGGGCCTACTTCGACCGTTTTCCGGGCATCTGGTGCCACGGGGATTTCGCCGAGATCACGCCGTCCGACGGTTTGATCATCCACGGGCGCAGCGACACCGTGCTGAATCCGGGGGGGGTGCGCATCGGGACCGCGGAGATCTACCGCATCGTGGAACAGTTTTCGGAAATCCGGGAGAGCCTGGTGGTGGGTCAAACCTGGCAGGGAGACGTGCGGGTCATCCTCTTCGTGGTCCTGTCCGCCGGGAGCGGGCTCGACGGGGACCTGGCCGACCGGGTGAAATCTCGCCTCAAGCAGGAGACGTCGCCGCGCCATGTGCCGGCGTTGATCCTGGCGGTGCCGGAGATTCCGCGCACCCTCAGCGGCAAGCTGGTGGAATTGGCCGTGCGGAACATTCTGGAAGGCCGGCCGGTGGACAACGCCGACGCCCTGGCCAATCCCGGGGCGCTGGACGTCTTCCGGAAGATTGCGGAAACACTCTAGCCGATCAGCCCGCGCACCGCGTCGAGCATTTCCTCGCTGGTGAAGGGTTTCTTCATGGTCAGCTTGGCGCCCAGCAGTTTCGCCGAGTGCAGATAGTTTTCGGGTTCGCCGCGCCCGCCGCCGGAGATGGCCACCAGTTTCAGGTCGGGATTCCGCCGCCGCAGATCCATGATGGTCTCGATGCCGTCCTTTTCGGGCATGATGATATCGGTAATGACGAGGTCGGCCGGCGTGGCGTTGAACAGATCCACGCCCTCCTTGCCGTTGGCCGCGGACGCCACTTCATAGCCGGCGCGTGAAAGAATCCGCTCCAGATAGTCCCGGACTTCCGTATCGTCTTCAATGATCAGGATTCGGGCCACGTCTATCTCCCAGGGTTTGAGGCGTTCTAGGGTTGATCCTGTTCCAGCAGGTCCCGGACCGAGGCCAGGAGTTCCTGGTTGTCGAAGGGCTTGCGGAAAATGTGCGAGGCGCCGCACAGCTTGGCGGCGTTCAAATAGTCCACTTGTCCGGCCCGGCTGCCGCCGGAAATGGCAATGACCCGGAGATCCGGAAATTCCCGCCGCAGATCCACGATGGTCTCCAGGCCTTCCTTGCGGGGCATGATCAGATCCGTGATCACCAGATCGCAGGGCTGGGTCCGGTAGGCGTGGATGCCCGCCTTGCCGTCCTCGGCTTCCACCACCTCGTAGCCCGCCCGGGTGAGCAGGACCTGAAGCAGGTGCCGGACTTCTCCGTCGTCTTCGATGACCAGGATGCGTTTCATGTTCGGCCCTCACCTCCACCCCGCAGGATACTGTCCACCTTGCTCTGCAGTGCCTCGCTACCGAAGGGTTTACGGATGATGCCCTTGATGTTGCCGCTGCCAAGCGCGGACATGGCCACCACTTCCTCGGTCATTCCGGTGATCAACAGGACTGGCAGGTTCGGAGCCAGCGGCGCAATCAGTTCCGCCAGTTGCAGGCCGTTGGTCCGCGGCATGGTCAGGTCGGTCACCACGAGATCAAAGCGTTGCGGATCCTCACGCACATATTCTAGCGCCACTTGGCTGTCGGTGGCAATGGCTACCGTTAAGCCTGTCTTCTCCAGCATGGCTTTGCCCAGGGTCACGATGTCCTCTTCGTCGTCCACGAAAAGAACCGTGTAGTCCTCATCCAACTCCGCGGCCACCAACGGTTTTGCAGGAAGTGGATCGGCTTTTACGGGGCCCTTGTGCACGGGCAGCAGGAGTTTGACGGTGGTGCCCTGGTCCACTTCGCTGCGGATCACCACGTCTCCGCCATGGGCGGTGACGATGCCGTGCACGATGGACAGGCCCAGTCCGGTGCCCTTGCCCACTTCCTTGGTGGTAAAGAACGGGTCGAAGAGGCGGGCCATGTCCTCGGGGGAGATGCCCCGGCCGGAGTCCGACACCTCCAGCACCACCAAATCCCGGTTCCGCAGGAAGCCCGGGGCGTCCGGGTGGGGCGTCCCGGCGGCCGACACCGCGAGTGAGAGGCTCAGGACCCCGCCACCGCTCTCCATGGCGTGGTACGCGTTGGTGGCCAGGTTGAGGATGGCCTGGTTGATCTGGGAGGGGTCTCCGTACACCAAAGCGAGGTCGGTGTCGAAGTGGGTGCGGATTTCGATGGTGGAGGGCAGGGAGGGCGTCAGAAGGTCCACGGCCTCCTTGAGGACCTCCACGATGTTCATGGCCTGACGCTCCTGCTCCTCCCGGCGGCTGAACAGAAGAATCCGTTGGACCAGGTTCTGTCCCCGGTGGGTGGCCTTGAGGACCCGCTCCAGGTCGCTGGCGATCTGGCTGCCCTCAGGGGCGTCTTCGTGGGCCAGGGTGGTGAAGCCCATGATGGCCTGCAGGATGTTGTTGAAGTCGTGGGCGATTCCGCCGGCCAGGGCACCGAGGGCCTCCATCTTCTGAGCCTGTCTCAGCTGAAGCTCCTTGGATTCGCCGGCCAGATGGGATTGCAGGATGGGGGCGATGAACTGGGCCAGGGATTCCAGCAGGGCCTGCTCCTCGCCGGAGTAATCGGCCTGTCGGTTGGCCACCACGATCAACCCCTTGACCTGTCCCCGCAGGGTCACCGGCACCGCCAGCCAGTTGCTCAGGGGCGGGGACTCCGGCGTCAGACGCAGATCTTCCCGGCCGGTCTGGGACCGGGCTTCCCCCACCACCTGGGCCAGGGCGGCGGGCAGGGCGTCCGAGGGCAGAACGGGCCGGTCCACTTCACAGGCGTTGACGGCCAGGGTGGCGGGGGCCCGGTGCCAGAGCTGGAGGTCGCCCTTGTCGTTGAGGGTGCCCAGGAGGCCGGCCGGGCTTCCGGTTTCCCGCAGGATGATATCCAGCACCTCCTCGTAGGCCCGGGATCCGCTTTCAATGAGGAGGGCTTCGGCGATACGGTTGCGGATCTCCAGGGCCACTTCCGCGGCCTTGCGTTCGGTGATGTTTCGATGCGTGCCCGCCATGCGGAGGGGGCGGCCTGAGGAATCGCGCTCCACAATTCGGCCCCTGTCCAGTATCCAGAGATACTGCCCGGTCTTGTGGCGCATGCGCACTTCCACCTCGTAGGACGGTGTTTCCCCACGGAAATGGGACTGCACCAGAGACCAGGCCCGGTTCCGATCGTCGGGATGCACCAGGTCCTGCCAGGTGGAAATGTCGCTGGTGATCTCTTCCAACTGGTAGCCCAGCATGGCGGCCCAGGTGTCGTTGTAGACCATGCGGCCGGAGGGGATGTCCCAGTCCCAGGCCCCGTCGCGAGCGGCTTCCAGGGCCAGTTGCAGGCGTTCCCGACTGGCCACGAGGTCCCGTCGCGTGCGGACCTTTTCGGAGATGTCCCGGAAAAACGTGAGCAGGGCGGGCTGACCCTCGAAGTCGATGAGGGTGGTGCTGACCTCCACGTCGCGCTCGGATCCGCCCGGAAGGGTAATACCTATCTCGGTCAGGGGGGCGGCCTCCCCCCGGGCAATCACGGTGGCCAGGCGCTCCCGGACGCGGGCCAGGTCCTGGGTCTGAATCAAGGATTCCACAGGGGTTCCGGCCAGGCCAGCCAGGGTGTCGGCTCCGAAAAAAACCAGGGTCTTCCCGCTGGCGAATAGGATGCGATTGTCACGGTGGATGAGGATGAAATCGGGCGCCGCCTCAACCAGGATCCTGTACTGCGTTTCCTGGCGCAGGATAGCTTCCCGTGTTCGGGACCGACCTCGCCGGGCGGTCAGTCCGAAAACCAGGGCCAGGACCAGGAGCAGGCTCACGAGGGCGCGGAAATACTGCTCATAGTGGTTGGGGTGGAAGAGGGCCTCCTGCAGGGATCCCGCTCCGAAAAAGACGGAATCCACCACAGCGTCCACGACCCAGAACAGGCCCAGGGCCACGATGATTGTGAGAACGGTTTGTCTGTTTTCCGACAAGGACTGTCCTTCGGCTAGTGGGCTGCCTCGACCTCCGGGCGAATCGTAACTGAGGGGACAGGCCCGGTCAACAAGGCCGGTTCCGGCATTGCAAAAAAGGGTTTCTGATCCGGGCGATCAGGGTTAACAATAGGGCATGTTTAACTTCGACCAAAACAATCCATTGTTCATCCTGGCCTTCCTTTTGGCCCTCGGATCCCTGTTCGGGTATCTGGCCAGAAAGATCCATCTGCCTTCGGTGACGGGCCAGATCCTGGCCGGCATTCTGCTGGGGCCTTCGGTGTTGCACGTTTTCGGTCACGAGGCCGCGGTGGGACTGCGACCGGTGGTCCATTTCGCCCTGGGGCTCATCGCCGTGGATGTGGGGACCCACCTACACCTGCGGCGCATGCGCAATTCCTTCCGGCGGCTCGGACTGCTGCTCCTGCTGGAAGTCACCCTGACGCCGCTGCTGGTCTATCTGGCGTTTATCCTGGGGGGGCGGGACTGGACCCTGGGAGTCCTGTTTGGAACCCTGGCGATTTCCACCGCGCCGGCCACGGTGCTGTCCATCGTCAAGGAGACCCGGTCCAAGGGTGTTTACGTGCGCACCCTCATCGCTTCGGTGGCCCTGAACAATATCGCCTGCATCACCCTGTTCGAAATGGCCGCGTCGGCGGTACGGCTGACGCTCGACCCCCAGGCGGGAAACACCACCCTCGACGTTTTGCTGGCCCCGCTGCTGCAGCTGGGCGGGGCGATCCTGCTGGGCGGGGCCGTCGGCCTGGCCCTGATTCTGGCGACCCGTCACGTCATCCAGACCGAACAGGTGACGACCATTTCCATCATCTCCATTTTTCTGACCACGGGCATTGCGGATATGCTGGGGGTGTCCAACCTGCTGGCCTGCCTGTTCCTGGGCATGACCATCGCCAACGTGGCTCCGGAGAAGGAGGAGATCGGCCACCGGGTGTTCGTGAACTTCGAACCGGCGGTGCTGGCGATCTTCTTCACCCTGGCCGGTCTGGAACTGGACTTCGGCTTCCTCAAGGCGGGCTGGATGCTGGTGGCCCTCTTCGTGCTGTCCCGCATCGCGGGCAAGGTGCTGGCGGGGGTGCTGGCCATGCGCATTGCCGAGGGGACGGAAAACGTGCGCCGCTATCTGGGTCTGGGCCTCATTCCCCAGGCGGGGGTGGCCGTGGGCCTGCTGCTGACCCTGGGGGATGACCCGGTCTTCGCGCCCATCAGCGCCCTGGTGCTGGCCGTGGGTGTGGCCGCGGTGGCCGTGAACGAGGTCATCGGTCCCATCACCACGCGGTACGCCCTGGCCAAATCCGGCAACCTGGGGATGGACCGGGCGCGGCTCATCGATTTCATCCATGAGGAAAACATTGTCACCGACTTCCAGGCCGACACCAAGGAGGAGGCCCTGGGCAAGCTGGTGGACCTGCTCATTTCCAGCCACGGCCTGCCCGTGGATCGGGAAGACCTGCTGGAAAGCGTGGTGTCGCGCGAGCGCCTCATGTCCACCTGCATCGGCCGGGGCGTGGCCATGCCCCATGCATATCTGCCGGAGGGGCAGCCTCTGGTGGGCGTCATGGCCATCAGCGGTGTGGGGCTGCCTTTCGGCACGCCCGACGGCCTGCCCATTCGCTGCATGGTTCTTCTGGCCGGGTCCCCCGAACACCGGGCGCGGTACCTGGAGGTGCAGGGGGTCCTGGCCCGGAGCATCGGGTCCAACTGGAACCTGCAGGTGCAGCTGTTTCACGCCAAGAGCGCCGCCCACGTTTACGAACTTCTGCACACCGAGGCCTTCGAGGACTTCAATTATTTTCTGGAGGAGGCGGAGGCGGGCGTCTGAGATCGGTGGCTGAAGAATAACAGCGAAGGCGGGGCCGGCCCCGCCTTCGCTGTTTTGGCTGAGTCGCCGGATCAGTTCCCGACGATCTCCGACAGGATGGACACCGCGCCGCGCAGCCCCTGGGACTGTTCGGTGAGGTCGTGACTGGTTCGGGACCAGCCGTCGGCGCTGGCCGTGTTGCGATGGGTGATTTTTTCGATCTCGCCGATGGCGGAGTTCACCTGGGCGACCGAGTCGGCCTGGTTGGCGCCCGCTTCATCCATTTCGGAGATGATGCCGGCGATCCGGTTCACGATGTCCTTGATCTGGGTCAGGCTCTCGACCACCTGGTGGGTGGTTTCCACACCGCGCCGGGCGTATTCGCGACTCTGGTTGATGGTGGCGCTGCTGGTGGCCACCGCCTCGGCGCTGCGGCCGGCCAGGTTGCGCACCTCTTCGGCCACCACGGCGAAGCCCTTGCCGGCTTCGCCCGCGCGCGCGGCTTCCACCGCGGCGTTCAGGGCCAGCAGGTTGGTCTGGAAGGCGATCTCGTCGATGGTCTTGATGACCTGCGAGGTCTCCACGGACGCCTGCTCGATGTTGTTGATGGCCTCGCTCATGCGGGTCATGGCGGTCTGGCTGGTTTCGCCGGCCAGACAGGCCTCTTCGGCCATGGCGGTGGCGGATTTGGCGTTGGCCGCGTTCTTCCGGGACTGATCGGAAAAGTCCTCCATCACCGCGGCGGTGGCCTGCAGACGGTCCACCTGAAGGTTGGCGCTGTCGGTCAGTTCACCGCTGGCCCGCGCCACCTGTTCCACCGACCCGTCAAGGCGGGCCGAGTCGTTGCCCAGGCGGTCCATCACATAGCTGATGGGCTTGACGATCCAACGGCTGATGATGAAATACAGCGCGATGGAAGAACTCAGGATCACGAAAAGGAAAGTGATCAGGTTGGTGCGGGCCTGGGTGCGGGTGCTCTGGACAACGGTGTCCAGACCTGCGGTCAGGTCCTTGGCCAGCTGGCTGTTCATGGCCACCAGTTCGCTCTTGAGGCGATCCATCTCCACGGCCAGGCCACGCGCGGCGTCCTGGTCGGCTTCCGTGTTGTCGAAACCGCTGAGGGCCTTGTAGATCCGGTCTCCGCTTTTGGAGAAACCGACCATGTCGCCCGCCAGGGCGGCGACCTGGGCGACCCGCTCCTCGGGCAGGCCCGGCAGGGCCGTGATGCCGGCCAGATCATCGGCGATCTGGCCGGCTTCAGCGGTTCCCTGGTCAACCATGTCGGCTTCACCCATCAGCATGGCGTTCTCGTAGAAGGACACCTGACGGTCGAAAGCGGCCTGCGCGTGCTGCATCAGTTGCGAGGCGGGGAAGATCGCGTCAGAAACCCGGGCCAGTTCGGCCTGCTGGTTGACGCCGGCGTACCAGCTCAAGCCCATGGTGAAGGTGTACCCCACCACGAGGATGGCCATGCCGAGCCAGATCTTGCCGCCGATACCGACCGACACGCCCTTGCCGTTTTTCCCATTCAGGCCGGAGGCCAGCTTGTGGGCAAAGCTCATTTGATTGTCTCCTCGTCATCGGCCGGGGCCGATTAGTTGATGCTGATGGCCTTGACGTCTTCGTGGGCGGTGGCTTCGTCGATGAAGCCCATGGCACCGGGGGTCCGGGACACGAAGACGATCAGGTCGGCTTCGGTATCGAACGCGGCGGGCATGTCTCCGGTCCCGGAGAAAACGGCCTTTTTCCAGAAGGTGCCAAACTGCTTGGGGCTCTTCTTGGCGTAGGTTTTCAGGAATTCGTCCGCAATGGGGCCGCCCTTTAGCATGGAGATGACCACGCGGCTTCCGTCGGGCCAGTTGGCGCTCTTGCCCAGCAGGATCTTGTTCAGGTCGCCGGCGCTCACCGCGTCCACGCTCACGTCCTTGTGGGCGATGAGGATGGGGGCGGCCAGGGCGGTGCCGGCCCACAGGACCAGGGCACAGGCCAGGACAGTCCGGACCAGAAGGCGAATGTTCAGGTTCTTCACAGTGTTTCCTCCACGGTTCTTTCTAGAAGTAGAACGTCGACTTGGCGCCGAACAGGGTCCAGTTTTCCTCGGCCAGGGCGGAGCCGGGATTCATGTGGGTACGGACGTCGCCCGTGCCGTTCATGGCATGGCCCTCGAGTTTGATCAGCCAGTAGTCCGTGATGTCGAAACGGACGGTCAGGGCCAGGTCCCGCATCATGTGGGAGAAACCCTCGGCGTCCCGGGTGTCGTAGTCGGGGTAGTACATGGAGTAGTAGCTTCCCAGCTGGAACCAGTCGTTGAACTGCCAGGTGGCCTGCCCGTAGTAACCGCCACGGCGATCCTCCGGGGCGAAATCCATCACCACGGCGGGGGGCGCCGGATCCGGCATGCCGGTGGGAACCAGGACGCCGTTCAGCTCCATGTCCACGAAGGCCCGCGTATACTCGAAGGACGCCACCAGACGGTCGGTGGAGTACTCGGCCGACAGCACGTACCAGGGGGAGGCGTGCATCTTGAATTCCGGATTGAAGAACCCGAGGGGCGCCACGAAGGACCCGGTGGCGTACATCTTGGCGTCGAAGGCGGAGGCGCCGACGCGGAAGCCGTCAAGAGGCGTGTTGTAGCGCAGGGCGCCGCCGTAGATCTTCTCGACCTCGGCCCGCCAACCGGCCATGGGCAGGGCCGTGCCCCACATGCTGGCGAAGGTGGGCTGGAGCAGCAGGTCCACGGGGAACTGGGTGCGCTCCACGTCGACGGTGCCGATGAAGGCGTCGTATTCGAGGCTGCTGGATTCGCCGATGGAGATGGTGCCGTAGGCACTGATGCCCTCGAAACCGTTCATCACGTCGCGCATCAGTTCGGTGTAGACGGCCTGGGGCAGCAGGATCGAGTTGCGCACCATGTCCACGTCGCGGGTCTGGTTGTACAGACCGTGGGGGGTCTTGACCTTGCCCACGCGGAGGCCGAACTCGTCGCGGAAACGATAGTCGCCATAGGCCCAGTCCAGCACGAAGTCCTCGTTGCCGTCACTGCCGAGGTTGCGGGCGATCATCTGGGCGCCGACACGGAGGTTGTCCGAGACGGTGGCCGAGACGTTGATCATCGCTTCGTTGAAGGCAAAGGAGCCTTCCTTGGACGGAATCAGGTAGTTGTATTCCGTGGACTTGAGGTAGCCCTGGCTGATGATGCCATGGACGACGGGTGCGCCGGCCATAGCCAGGTTCGCTACCATGATGGTAAAGAGAACCAGCAGGGCGGTCAGCTTCCGGTTGGACCTGAGGTACATTTCTTTCCTCCGAAGAGTTTTGCCTGGGGTTTGCCGCCAGGCGCTTGAGTTGGTCGAACGTGTTTGCCCGGATTCAATAATCGCCGTGGTCGCCCCGCGTCCGACCAGATTTTGGCCATTTGGGCAGGGGTTTCCCTTAGCTTTGGAGGGTCATCGACGACATGAGGGAGAACTTTACGAAAATATAGGGGACAAAAATAAGAGCCCCGTCCGGGCGGACGGGGCTCTCAGCCGGCAGGAACCGGGTGTCAGGCTTTGGCCAGGGCCTGCCTCAGGTCGCCGATAATGTCTTCCACATTCTCCAGCCCCACTGACAGCCGGACCATGCCCGGATCGATGCCCACCTTGAGCAGGTCGGCCTCGCTGTAGGTGGAGTGGGTCATGCTGGCCGGATGCTCGATCAGGGTGTCCACATCGCCCAGGCTCACCGCCAGGGTGCAGAGCTGGACGTTGTCCATGACCCGGATGCCGGCCTCGCGACCGCCGTTGACCATGAAGCTGATCATGCCCCCGTAGCCCCGCTGTTGGCGGGTGGCCAACTCGTACTGGGGATGGGTTTTCAAACCGGGGTAGATCACATCCTTCACCTTGGGATGGTAGCTCAGGAACTGGGCGATCTCCATGGCATTCTCCATGTGCCGGTCCATGCGTACCGGCAATGTCTTCAGGCCGCGCAGCAGGAGCCAGGCGTTGAAGGGGGAGATGCACCCGCCCAGGTCCCGCAGGGTTTCCATGCGGGCCTTCATGATCCAGTCCGCCGATCCCACCAGCACGCCGGCCACCGTGTCGCCGTGGCCGCCGATGTACTTGGTGGCCGAATGCATGACGATGTCCGCCCCCAGGTCCAGGGGGTTCTGCAGATAGGGTGTACAGAAGGTGTTGTCCACCATCAGGGGGATGTCCCGGGCATGAGCGATTTCCGCGATGGCCGCGATGTCCGACAGCACGAGCGTGGGATTGGCCGGGGATTCGATGTGCACCAGCCGTGTGCGGTCGGTGAAGGCGTCGGCGAAGTTCTGCGGGTCATCCGCCGGCACTTCCGTCACCGAGATGCCCATCTTGGGCAGGGTCTCGGTGAACAGTTCGTGCGTGCCGCCGTAGAGGGTGTCGCCGGCCACGATATGGTCACCGGTCTGGCAGCAGGTCATCACCGCGGTGATGATGGCGGCCATGCCGCTGGCCAGAACCAGCGCGGCGCCGCCGTTCTCAAGGTAGGCCAGTTCGGTTTCCAGCGCGGTCTGCGTGGGGTTGCCCAAACGGGTGTAGACGTAGCTGGGGTCTTCACCGCGGAAGACCGCGGCTCCGTGGGCCACGTTCTCGAAGGCGAAGGTCGAACTCTGGAAGATGGGCGTGCTGATGGCCCGGATGGGCCGCTCACCCTCGTGCTTGTCCAGGTGCTTCTTGCCGTGGATGCAGAGGGTGGCGAACCCGGGGCCCTTGTCCTTGGGGGTCATCACTTGCCTCCCTTGGCTTTTTTGGCCCGGGGCAGGTAGGCCTTGAGGTCGGCCACCCGGTCCAGGTTCTCCCAGGGGAAGAATTCACCCGTGCGTCCGAAGTGGCCGTACACGGCCGTGGTCGCGTAGTGGGGGTGGCGCAGGTCCAGGCTCTCGATGATGCCCGCGGGGGACAGGTCGAACTCCTTGGCCACGATGTCGGCCAGGCGGCCGTCGCTCAGCTTGCCGGTACCGAAGCTGTCCACGCTGATGGACAGGGGGTGGGGATGCCCGATGACGTAGGCCACTTCCACGGCGCAGCGCTGCGCCAAACCGGCGGCGACCAGGTTCTTGGCGGCCCAGCGGGCACCATAACTTCCACTCCGGTCGGGTTTTGTGGGGTCCTTGCCGCTGAAGGCGCTGCCGCCGTGGCCGCAGGCCGGGCCGTAGCAGTCCACGGTGATTTTCCGGCCGGTGAGTCCGGCGTCGGCGCGGGGGCCGCCCTCGGCAAAGGTGCCGACCGGGTTGATCATGACGATCGTGTCGGAGTCCATGAGCCCCGTGGGATTCAGCATGGGCTTGATGACCAGGCGCTTGATGTCCTTGCGCAGTTTGGCCAGATCGGCGTCGGCGTGGTGGTGGGCCGAGACCACCACATGGGTCAGTGCCACGGGCTTGTCGTTTTTGTACCGAACCGAAAGCTGCACCTTTCCGTCTGGATAGAGGTAGGGCAGTTTGCCGGCCTCCCGCACGGTGGTCAGCTTTTCGGCCAGACGGTTGGCCAGGTAAGCCGGCACCGGCATGTAGTGGATGTCCACCGGCAGGTGACGACCTTCGCTGGTGGCGAAGCCCACGCACACGCCCTGGTCGCCGGCCCCCTTGCGGTCCACGCCCAGCGACACGTCGCTGGACTGTTCCTCCAGCATGACGACGATGGCGCAGCTGTTGAAGTCGAAGCCGGTGGTCGGATCGTTGTAGCCCACGGTCTCGATGGTCTGCCGCACGATGCGGGTGATGTCCACGTAGCACTTGGTGGTGATCTGACCGGTGACGATGACCATACCGGTGGTGACCATGACCTCGCAGGAAACCCGGGCGTAGCGGTCGGCGGTCAGAATGGCATCAAGGATGGAATCGGCGATCAGGTCGCAGATCTTGTCGGCGTGGCCGGCAGTGACGGATTCGGCGGTCTGGATCCAGGATCGGGACATCTCAACCTCCAGGGGCGGAGTACCGGGGCGTGGACAGCCGCTGGGCTGCCGGGAAGGAACCATTTCTGACTGTACTTGAAACAATCGGGAGTGCTATACCGTCTAGTACCGACCGTTTCACCTAGGCCGCAAAAAGGAAGGGCCAGCCATCAAAGTAAATCGCGCGGAAACCAGTATCAAGGTTTCGGATCTCACCTTCGCCTATCTGAAGGATCCGGTCCTCAAGGAAGTGGATTTCACCCTTGAGAAATGCGCCGTGGGCCTGTTGGGGCCCAACGGATCGGGAAAAACCACACTTCTGCGCTGTCTTCTGGGGCAGGTGCCCCTGGAGCGCTCCAAAGTGTCCGTGCTGGGCTTCGACATGGCCCGGCAGGCCCGACTGGCCAGAAGCGGGCTGGGCTGGATGCCCGAGCGCGGCGGCATCATTCCCGGTATGAGCGGGGTCGGTCTGGTGGCCTACCTGGGCGAACTGTCCGGTATGCCCGCCCGCGACGCCATGCAACGGGCGCACGAAGTCCTCCATTTCGTGGGCCTGTCGGATGAGCGCTACCGCAAGTGCGACGAATACAGCCAGGGCATGAAACAGCGCCTGAAGCTGGCCCAGGCGCTGGTGCACGATCCCCAGTGGGTCTTCCTGGACGAACCCACCAGCGGGCTGGACCCGCGGGGCCGGGTCTCCATCCTGGCCCTGATCCGCGACCTGGCCTGGAACAAGGGCCTGGGCGTGATTCTCTCGACCCATCTGTTGAGCGACGTGGAAGCCGTGTGCCAGGAGATCCTGGTGCTCAAGGAGGGCCGCCTGCTGGCCCGCGAAACCGTGGATGCGGGCGGACGTGAACCGCGTCAGGTGTTCGAAGTGGAGGGCTTCGGTGAGGATGAGGCTTTCCTGGCCGGTCTGAAGAACCTGGGTGCTGAAGTGACCGTGGACAAGCGTCTGTTGCTGGTCACCCTGGATCTCAGCCGTCTGGTCACGCCGGCGTCGGGGACGGAAGAAGGGTTCCCGTCGGCCGCCGGCGTGGAGGCGATTCTGCGCGTCGCGGCCGAACATGGACATTCCCTGCGCCGGGTCCGGCGCCGCCCGGTCACCCTGGCCGAAGAATTCTATCGCTTGGTGGAGGCCTGATACATGCCCGTCTATGAACGAGGATACACCCATTGGGAACCGTCGGGCCTGCAGGCCCGGCCCAGCTGGTGGGTCATCGCCCGCCGGGGCATTGCCGAACCGCTGAAGCGGCGCTGGCTCCTGTTCCTGCTCATGCTCAGCTGGTTCCCGGCCATCGGCAAGGGCGTGGTCATTTACCTGAAGCTCAAGGCCGGCGACGTGGTGGACCTGCTGGGCGGCAGCTGGACCAGCATCGATCCGGAGGGCTTTTTGGCCTTCATCGAATGGCAGCGCTTCTTCGTCTTCGTCTTCCTGGCCATTGTGGGGTCGGGCCTGATCGCCACCGACCGGCGGGACAACGGGCTGTCGCTCTACTTCTCCCGGCCCCTCGGTCTGAAGTCCTACGTGGGGGGCAAGGCCCTCATCGTGATGTTCTACTTCTGTACGGTCACCCTCTTTCCCATCTGGGCCCTGTGCCTCTTCGCCTACCTGATCGCCCCGGACGCGGTGGGGCTGGAGTTGCTGCTGGTCACGCCCCTGCGCGCCACGCTCTACTGTGTGCTGGCCGGCGGGAGCATGAGCCTGGTGCTGCTGGCGTTTTCTTCCCTGGGCAAGCGATCCATCTTCGTCATGGTGTGGTGGACGGTCATGGTCATGGGCACCGAGGTCATCGGGAATATTTCCGGGGGTCTGGGCAAGGAATTCCTGGAGGCGGCCAACTTTCTCGGCAACTACCACAACATGGGGTCCCTGATCTTCTCGGCCCCGGCCCGCATCGGGGTCAGCGGCTGGGTGAGCGCCCTCATCGTCCTGGCGTGGACCGCCGCCGCGCTCTTCGTGCTGCGCCGACAGATCCGCCCGGTGGAGGTGGTCTCATGATGGGCGCCGGCGTGAAGACAACCGAGGCCCGCATCACCGCGCGGCGGGTGGGCAAGTGGTTCGGCGAGGTCATCGCCGTCAACAACTGCACCCTGAGCGTGGGGACCGGCGTGGTGGGGCTGCTGGGGGCCAACGGCGCGGGCAAATCCACCCTGTTCAAGATGCTGGCCGGGCTTATCGAACCCAGCCACGGAGCGGTGGAGGTTTTCGGGCAGCGTCTGCGTCGGGACGTGGGCTGGTACCGCGAGATCGGTTTCTGCCCCGAGAGCGACGCCCTGCCCGAGTGGCAGACCGGTCGCGAATTTCTCTCCCTGGGCCTGCGGCTCATGGGCTTTGCCAAGGCCGAGGTGGACCGCCGGGTGGACTACTGGCTCGACCGCTTTGCCCTGACCGACGCGCAGAACCGCAAACTGGGCGGGTACTCCAAGGGAATGCGGCAGAAGCTCAAGCTGGCTCAGGCCATGGCCCACGATCCGGCGGTGATCTTCCTGGACGAGCCCCTCAACGGCATGGACCCGGTGTCCCGCAAGCAGTCCATCGATCTGGTGCGCGAGCTGGGCGAGGCCGGCCGCACCATCCTGGTCTCCAGCCACATCCTGTCGGAAGTGGAGTCCATGACCAGCCAGATCATCCTCATTGACCGCGGTCGGGTGCTGGCCGAGGGCAGCGTGACCGAGATCCGCGACAAGATTTCCGAGCACCCCACCACCGTGGCCCTGGTGTCGCCGCAGCCCCGCGAACTGGCGGGCTTCCTCATCGGCCACGAGCACGTGGTCAGCGTGGAAGTGGAGGGAGAGCAGGTGGTGGTCAAGACCGGCCACGCCCTGGAATTCTACCGCGCCCTGCCCGTTCGCCTGCTGGAAAGCGGGCTGCAGGTGGAGGAGATCCTGACCCTGGACGACAGCCTGGAAGCCGTCTTCCAGTATCTGACCGAAAATTGAGCGCAGTAAAGGTGACACGATGAATGAGATTTTGAATCCCGCGGTCCACACCGCCGACCCGGCCGGCGGCGTGCGGAAGCCCCTGCCCAGCCTGGGAGCGGTCCTGTGGATCGGCTGGTTCAGCCTGCGGGAGATGTCCCGCCGCCGCCGGCTCTTTTCCCTGATGGCCATCAACCTGCTGCCGGTGCTGGTGATCCTGGGCATCCGGATCTGGCTGCCGGAGGAGGGCCTCAGCGCCCAGACCCAGCTCAGCGGGCTCACGCACCAGATCTTCATTCCCTACCTGATCCCCATCGTGGCCATGGCGGTGGGGGTGTCCGCCATCGGCGAGCAGGTGCAGGACGGGACCGTGGTCTATCTCTGGAGCCGCCCCATCCGGCGCCGGGCCATCTATCTGGGACGGCTGCTGGCGGCCCAGGGCGTGGCCACCCTGCTGCTGAGCCTGTCCCTGGTCCTCTGCTTCGGGGTCATGGTGAGCAACGGCCTGGGCGTCATCGACTGGGACTTCATCAAGCTGTACGCGGGAACCTTCCTCATCATTTTCCTGGGCGGCGCCACCTACGCGGCCCTGTTTGCCGCCATGGGCACGGTTTTCCGGAAGCCCGTGCTGCCGGCCATCCTGTTCACCTTCGGCTGGGAGAGCCTGGTCAGCAATATCCCCGCCCGGGTGCAGGAACTCACCCTGCGTTTCCATCTGCAGAACCTGGTGCCGGCCCCCGAGGCCGCCGCCCAGGACCTGCCCGGCATCCTGGGGGCCCTGCTGACCCGGGCCCTGCAGCGCGATCCGGTGCCCAAGCTGCAGTCCATTGCGGTGCTGCTGATCGTGACGGCCGTGACCGCGGCGGTGGGTGTCTGGCTCCTGCGCCAGAAAGAGATCGACAAGTAGAATGTGTCTCGGCCCCGATTTCTTCGCCCGGTCCCCGCTGACGGTGGCTGCCGAACTGATCGGGGCCGTCCTGCATCTGAGGCAGGACGACGCGGTGTGCAGCGGTCGCATCGTGGAAACCGAAGCCTACGCCGGGGACGACGATCCGGCCTCGCACGCCTATCGCGGCCCGACCCCGCGCAACGCGGTCATGTTCGGTCCGCCCGGGGTGGTCTACGTCTATTTTATCTACGGTGTGCACCATTGCCTGAATATCGTGACCGGACCGGAGGGAACGCCCGGAGCCGTGCTGATCCGCGCGGTGGAGCCGTTGGACGGCTTGGAGGCCATGAAGCGCCGCCGGGACCGGGACCGGGACCGGGGCCTGACGAACGGGCCCGGCAAACTGTGTGAGGCTTTCGGCGTCGATCGCCGCCTGAACGGGCTGGATCTGGGCCCCGGGATTGGGCCTGCCCTTTGGATCACGCAGCCGCCGGACCGACCCCGGGTGACGGCGACCTCCCGGATCGGCCTCAGTCGGGCTGTGGACCGTCTCTGGCGGTTTATCGACCCGGACAGCCGCCATTTATCCCGCCCGGCGGGTTCCTAAAGTTGAAACATTCCCCCTAAACCGGCGTAAAACCCCGCGGATTGACAGACCAAGGGGGTAATGATAGCTTGGTCTCCCCATGATTTTTTTGATTCGAATACCCTGGGTGCGCCCAGGGTAGCGTTGCTTTTCGTGCCCGGACCGGGGGGATTGCCGGCCGGATCCTGTATGAGACGCCCTGCCTCGACGGGGCAAAACAGCGGAGGCATTCATGCCAGCCAGAACCAGAATTCGCTCCCTGATCATCGTCCTGGCCGCCCTCGTGGCGGTTTCGGGCGTGGCCGGGGCCCAGACCTATCTTGATCTGGAGAATCAGATCCAGGAATTCACCCTGGATAACGGCGTGCATTTCATCGTGCTGGAGAAGCATGATGTGCCGGTGTTTTCCTTCCGGACCTACGTCAACGTGGGCAGCGCCAACGAATTGCGCGGCATCACCGGGATTTCGCACATCCTGGAGCACATGGCCTTCAAGGGCACCTCCGAAATCGGGGGCAACAACCTTAAGAAGGAACGCCAGGCCATGGCCCTGGAAGACCAGGCCTTCGCCGCCCTGAAGCAGGGCCGCCTGGAAATCGTGCCTCGCATCGAAAAGCTGACCCACCAGTACGAACGCAAGGCCGGGCGCGTGCCCGAGGCCCGGCGTGAGGCCTTCAACGAGGTCGAAGTGCTGCTGCACGATCCCGCCGCCGAGGTTTCCCTGTTGGGCGACGGCCGCGTGACCATCATGCACGGCGCCGGCACCGAAGAGGAAAAGGTTGATCACTTCAACCTCGAAGGCGAGGAACTGGCGGCCCTGGAATTCTACGTGGACCGCATCCAGCCCCTGGAGAAGGACTTCGCCCAGCGCGAGCAGGCCTTCGAGGACGCCAAGGACGCCGCGCGTGAATTCGTGGTGACCAATGAGTTCGGTCAGATCATCGAGGAGAACGGTGGCAACGGCCTGAACGCCTCCACCAGCAGCGACGTGACGCGCTACCACTACAACTTCCCGAGCAACCGTCTGGAGTTGTGGGCCTATCTCGAGGGCAGCCGCATGTCCGATCCCATCCTGCGGGAATTCTACACCGAGAAGGACGGACCGGTGACCGAAGAGCGCCGCATGCGCACGGACAACAATCCCATCGGCCGCCTCATCGAGCTGTTCCAGAACCAGATGTTCATGGCCAACGGCTACCATCACAGCACCATCGGCTACATGTCCGACATCAACAACATCAGCCGTGCGGACTGCCAGGCTTACTACGACCAGCACTACGTGGGCAGCAACATGGTTGTGACCATCGTGGGCGACGTCTATATGGATGACGTGCAGAAGTTTGCCAAGAAGTACTTCAGCAAGATCCCCAAGGGCAGTCCGTCCCCCGTGGAGACCTTCGAGCCCGTGCAGCTCATCGAGAAGCGCATGGTCATGCAGGATCCCAGTCAGCCCGTGTTCATCGCCGGCTATCACATCGAGAACGTGAACCACCCGGACTGGCCCGTTTACGAGGTCATCTCCGACGTGCTCGGCCAGGGGCGCACCAGCCGCCTGCACAAGAACCTGGTCAAGGACCAGAAGATCGCCGTCAACGCCGCCTGCTTCTCCGGGTATCCCGGCATGAAGTACCAGAGCGGGATGCTGGTCTTCGCCATGCCCGTGAAGGGCAAGACCGGTTACGACATGGAGGAGGCCATCCTCCTCGAGATCGACAACATGGTAAACGACGGCATCACCGCCGAAGAGCTCGAGGCCGTGAAGCAGCGGGCGCGCGCCAACTTCATCCGCGGCCTGCGCGGCAACGGCGGTATGGCCGAGCAGTTGGCCTGGTACCAGACCTACACCGGCGACTGGCGGGATCTCTTCCAGCAGGCCGAGGAAATCGAAGCGGTGACCCTGGAGGACGTCAAGCGTGTGGCCGGCGACATCTTCGTCAAGAGCAACCGCACCATCGCCATCATCGAAACCGAGGACCAGGACTCCTAGGAGCCCCTGTTCGTTGCAACGGACCGATCGGTCCGTTCCGAAAGGAATTGCCATGAAGAGAATGAACAGGATGACGGCTTTGGGCGTCCTGCTGGCGGTTATGGTCCTGACCATGCTGGCCGGTTCCGCCTTGGCCAAGAAGCCCTGGGACAAGATCAAGATCCCCGAGCTGAACGAAATCAAGATGCCCGCCTACGAGCGGGTGGAACTGCCCAACGGCATGATCGTCTACCTGGCCGAGGACCACGAGTTTCCCCTCGTGGAGCTGAGTGCCACCATTGACGCGGGCAGCATCTACGAGCCGGCGACCAAGGTGGGGCTGGCGGGCATGACGGGCACGGTGATGCGCACCGGCGGCACGACCTCCACCGACGGCGATGCCATCGACGAGATGCTGGAAGCCAAGGGCATGGCCGTGGAAACGTACATCGGCCAGACCAACGGCGGGGCCTATCTCAGCTGCCTCAAGGAAGACACCGGCCTGGGGATGAAGCTGCTGGCGGATATCCTCATGAACCCGGCCTTTCCCGAGGACAAGATCAAACTGGCCAAGGAACAGCAGAAGGCCGGGATCGCCCGCCGCAACGACGACCCCATGACCATCGCCCGCCGCGAGGGCATGAAGGCCGTCTTCGGTGCCGAGCACCCCCTGGCCCGCCACACCGAGTATTCCACCATCGCCTCGGTGACCCGCCAGGACATGGTGGACTTTCACGGCACCTGGTTCCATCCCGACCGGATGTACCTGGTGGTCATCGGTGACTTCGACAGCGCCGAAATGATCGAGATGATCAACACGGCCTTCGCGGGCTGGGAACGCGCCACGGTGGACCTGCCGGCCGATCCCGAGATTTCCGTCCTGCCGCGCACCGTGAATATCGTGGACAAGGACGACCTGACCCAGACCACCGTGCTCATGGGGCACAAGGGCATCCGCGCCGACGATCCCAACTACGCCGGCATCCTGGTGGCCAACCGGATCCTGGGCGGCGGCTTCGCCACGCGCCTGTTCAACGAGGTCCGCAGCCGTCAGGGTCTGGCCTACTCCGTGGGCAGCAGCCCCGGCACCGGCTTCCGCTACCCGGGCATGTTCATGGCCTTCACCATGACCAAGAGCGAGTCCAGCGAGAAGGCCACCTCGGCCATTCTCACCGAAGTCCAGCGCATGCTGGACGAGGAAGTGACGGACCAGGAACTGTCCAGCGCCACCGACGGCATCCTCAACTCCGAGGTGTTCAGCTACGACTCCAAGCGGGAGATCATGGATCGCCTGGTGATGTTCGAGCGCTACGGCTATGAGCCGGACTTCCTGGTCAAGTACCAGGATGCGGTGAAGAACATGACCAAGGCCCAGGTGCGCGAAGCGGCCCAGGCCGTGTGGAATCCCGACGGCATGACCATCTTCGCGGTGGGCAACTACGCGGAGTGGGATGGAGACTTCACCACCTTCGGCGCGGTGAACATGGTGGATATCACCATTCCCGAGCCGGCCTTGGAGATCGCCGAAGCCACCCCGGCCAGCCTGAAGGCCGGCATGGACCTCATGACCAAGTGTCGTGAGTCGGCCGGCGGCGCCGCCAAGTTCCAGGGCCTGAAGACCCTGTACGAGAAGAGCAGCCTGGCGGCCACCATCCAGGGCATGGACCTGGTGTTCACCACCGAGAAGAACGTGATCTTCCCCGACAAGTCCCACACCGCCATCAAGACTCCCTTCGGCAACCAGACCATGGTCGTGGCCGGGGACAAGGGCTGGGCCGAGAGCCCCATGGGCAAGAAGGACATCGAGGGTGAGGACCTGGCCAAGGCCAAGGAGGAGCTGCGGACCGACACGGTGGGCATCTTCCGGAATCTGGACGACCTGCAGTGCCAGGCCCTGGAACCGAGCAAGGTGGAAGGCACCCTGTGCAATCCCGTGCACGTGTCCGGTATCGGCGACAGCTACCAGATCTTCTTCCTGGATACCGCGGACAACAGCGTGAAGATGATCCAGTCTCCCGGCACCTCGCCCATGACCGGCGCGCCGGTGACCCAGAAGGTCTTCGTGGACGCCTACCAGGACTTGGACGGTTTCCGCATGCCGCAGACCCTGCGGATCCTGTACGACGACGAACTGTTCGGGACCGCCACCATTGAGGAATTCAAGGCGAATCCCGAGGTGGACGCCGCGCTGTTCAACTAGACCGACCGCCTGGAAACAGGAAACCGGGCCGCTCCTGGAGCGGCCCGGTTTATTGTCTCCTGCTTGCATTGACCCGGGTGACCCTCAATGGTAACATGACCCGGTGAATTGATTATAGCTGCTTCACGGTCTACCCAGGTCACTGGAAGTGCGCGAGCTTCAACCGTCCCGGGAGGTGTCACCTATGAAGCAGCTATAATCATATTATAGCATTAATTGACACGACGTATCCAGAAAAAACATCAAAGAACAATTTACCTTCGAAATGGGACGCGGTTATTCCAAGGATGTGCCGGGTTTTTGACCACCAGGGGACTGTGTGAATGTGCGACAGGAATAATCCCCAGGGGTCCCGGGTAGGAGACCCGTCCCCACGGGGACTGAAACCTGCCGCCCAAACCTGCGTAAGGTGGAAAGATTTACGGCCGGAATTTCCGTCCCCAGACCCGGATCCCCGACGGAGGGCATACAATGTTGATTCTCGAGGCAATCATTGGCCTGACCATACTGATGGTGGCGCTGAGCGTGGGCCTGCTCCTGCTGAAATTCGTGTTTGCCATGGTGCTGCTGCCCCTGAAGCTGATCTTCTTCATGACCAAGGGCCTGCTGGGATTGATTTTCTTCCTGCCGCTGCTCCTGATCGTGGGGGCCCTGATCACCGCGGTGGTGCCGCTGGGGCTGGTGCTTCTGGTGTTGCCGGTGCTGTTGCTGGGCGGCGTGACCTGCAGTCTCGTCGGCCTGTAGGGGCCCGGCTCCACTTCGTCCTTCTGATTCTGCTGACCCTCGGGGCCGCTTTGGCCCCGGGGGTTTCCTTTGCCTTCCAGGGGGATGTCGAGCCCGATGCCCGCACCGTTCCCTGGCCGGTCCTGCATCGCCTGGCCCTGGAAGCCGGTTTGTTTCCGCCCGCCTACCAGCCCGTTTCCCGCGACGAGATCTACCGTCTGCTGGACGCGGTCCTGGGCGTGGCCATGTCTCCCGAAAAAGGCGACATCTTTTCCCAGAAGGAATTCGAAACGATCCGCTGGTGGCGTGATTTCTACCGTGACGGGGGCGGCGGCTACGCCTGGCGGGCCTGCGAGTGCAAGACCCACCCGGTGGAAGTGCGGCTGGGCGGAACGGTCCTGGCCGGGTATGCGGGGGCGGGGGAACCGCTGGCCGGCGAGGCCGGGCTTCCCTGGGCCAATGGACTCAATGCCGCGTTTGAACCCCGGGTCACCCTTTCCGCCGGCGCCTTCTGGGCGTCAGGCGCGGTCCGGGCCTCCGGTCGCGTTTTTGAGGGCGGGCACGGGTTTTCCCCGGACGATCCCCTGTCCTGGCCCCGCTGGAGTGTCCCCACCGGCCGGAGCCAGGTGCGTGGGTCCCGGGTCGAGGGCGGGGACTGGCGCCTGGATCTGACCCGACTGGTGGGCGGTGTCCGACTGGGCCGCTGGAGCCTGAGTGCCGGACAAACGCCCTTGCGTCTGGGGCCGGGGTTAGGCGGCGGCCTGGCTCTGGACCGTGACGGTCCCGCCTTTCCCGCCGTGACCCTGCGGCGCAACCAGCCCTTCCGGTGGTCCGGCCTGATGAATCTTCTGGCGCCCAGTCACGCGCTCATGCGGGTGGGGAGCCTCTCCTCGCGCACGGTCTACTTCCAGGATGAATGGGGCCGCCAGAACCGCGAGGCCGCTCCCTGGTTCATGCAATGGCTCGTGGGATGGCAACCGGTGTCCTGGTTCCGGGTGGGGGCGTCCCATTCGGTGATGGCGGTGTCCTTCGACGGCACGCTCTGGCCGGACCTGCTGCAGATCAATTTCCCACTGGTGGGCACCACCTGGCGCGAATCCGCCAGCGGCCCGGTCACCGACCGCATTTTCTCCGCCCAGTTCGAACTGCGTTGGGGGCGCTTGCCGGTGCCTTTTCTGCCCGGTGCGGGCGGACGCGTGTGGTGGGAATACGCGGGTACCGATTTCCTGCCCAGCGGGCCCTGGGGATTGATTCCCCGCATTTCCATTCCCGCTTCGGTGGTGGGCATCGAGCTGGTGGAAGCGGGCTGGGATGTGGCCGCCGAGTATACGGAACTGGTGGCGGACAATGCCCTCTGGTACAGCAACGGCGGGTTCACCGACGGTTACAGCCATCGCGGCTGGTTGCTGGGCCATCCCCTGGGCGGATCCGGCGAATCGATCATGGGGCTGGTGCGGGTGCGGCCGGACAGCTGGCCGGTGCAGTTGGAAGGCCGGTATACCCGATCCACCTGGGGGGCCAGACGGGTCACCCCCGGCACAGGGCGGCGCGAGGGGCTGGGCCTGACGGTGTCCAAGCTGCCGGGGCTCGGGACTTCGGATCTGCGCTGGCATGTGACCGGGGAATTCGTGCGGGAAGAGGCCATCCCCTTTGCCGCTCCGGCCGGAACGGCCGTAGCGTCCACCCTCGACTGGTGGCGACTGCAACTCAAGCTCGACTACTGACGCCGCTTCATGGACAGGGTCAGGGTGAACGTGGCGACGGGGTCGTCGCCCAGCTTGTCCGGGACCGTGGCCACCACCCGTACAGGGCCTTCCTCCCGTTCCCCGCTGGCTTCTGCCCGATCCAGCAACGCAGCCAGGGCGGCCCCGTCCCGGCAGGTGAAGACCGTGGCGCCTTCGGCCCGTTTGTGGAAATCCGCCTGAAAATCCTTGAAGAGAAACGCCACCGGTGACCGACGGGCCCGGATGAGGTCCATGACCATTAGGCCACCCGCCAGATCCGCCCCGATGCACAAGGCGCCGAAATACATGGTGCGCAGGTGGTTTCTGACCAACCAGGTCAAGGGCACCCGCACGGCGCAGACCTCGCCGTCGTTCCTGAGCAGGGTGGGGCGGATGAGGGCGATGAGGGGGATCTTGGCCAGGGCGAAGAGGCGCAAACCCCAGGTGGCTTTTCGGAGTTTCCAGTTGGACATGGGCTGAATCCCTGTTCAAGACATGGAGAGCGGCTGACCCCCATGATGCCCGCATCCGCGATCCAAGGCAAGCCATGGGATGGGCGGCTTGGTTCCCGTCAGAGTGGGGGATATCCTGCCCGCGGAAGGCCCGGTTGCCCTCCGCGGGGCCGGTGTGCTATTTTTCCAGCGAACCGCATTCGTCCGTTTTTCCCCAGCCAAAGGTATGTCCATGTCCCCGGAAACCGGCCACCAGGTGGATCCCTACCGCCCCGTCAACCATGTGCGCATCGTCACGGCGGCGTCGCTCTTCGACGGTCATGACGCGGCGATCAACATCATGCGCCGCATCCTGCAGGCCAGCGGCGCGGAAGTCATCCACCTGGGGCACAACCGGTCGGTGAAGGAAATCGTGGACTGCGCCATCCAGGAGGACGCCCAGGGCATCGCCCTGACCAGCTATCAGGGCGGCCATGTGGAATACCTGAAGTACATGTTCGACCTGGTGAAGGCCTCGGGCGTGGATATCCGCATTTTCGCAGGGGGCGGCGGCACCATTTTTCCGACGGAAATCACCGAGCTCCACGCCTACGGGATTGCCCGGATTTTCTCCCCGGACGACGGCCGGGAAATGGGGCTGCAGGGCATGATCAACGAGGTCCTGCGGCAATGCGATTTCGCCGTGGGCGAGGCGCCGGACCCGGGCCATCTGGCGGGACTTTCGGACCGCGACCCGCGGTCCCTGGGCCGTCTCATCAGCCTGGCGGAGAATCACCCCGACGAGGGCGAAGCCCTGCTGAATGCTGTGCGCGCGGCCGGTGTGGGGGAGCGGAACATCCCGGTGCTGGGCATCACCGGGACCGGCGGGGCCGGGAAAAGCTCCCTGGTGGACGAACTGGTGCGCCGCTTCCTGGCTGATTTCGCCGACAAGACCATCGCCATCGTGTCGGTGGACCCGTCGCGCCGGCGCAGCGGGGGCGCCCTGCTGGGCGATCGCATCCGCATGAACGCCATCGACGATGAGCGGGTGTACATGCGCAGCCTGGCCACCCGGCAGTCCAACCTGGCGCTGTCCAAGTACGTGCGGCAGGGCATCGAAATCTGCAAGGCGGCGGGCTTCGACCTGGTCATCGTGGAGACCAGCGGCATCGGCCAGAGCGACACCGAGATCATCGAGCACTCGGACCTGGCCCTCTACGTGATGACCGCCGAGTACGGTGCGGCGACCCAGCTCGAGAAAATCGACATGCTGGATTTCGCCGACCTCATCGCCATCAACAAGTTCGACCACCGGGGCTCCCTGGACGCCCTGCGCGATGTGCGCAAGCAGTACCGCCGCAACCATAACCTGTTCGACGGCGACGACGAAAGCCTGCCCGTTTACGGCACCATCGCCTCCCAGTTCAACGACCCGGGCATGAATCGCCTGTACCGGGCCCTCATGGACGCGCTGGACGCCCGGACCGGAGCCGGTCTGGCCAGCACTTTCGAGATCACCGAGGGCATGGCCCGGCGCGCCTTCGTGATACCCCCCGACCGCAACCGCTACCTGGCCGAGATCGTGGACAAGAGCCGCACCTACGACACCTTCGTGGACCGGCAATGCGCCCTGGCCCGCAGGTTGTACCAGCTGCGCGGGGTTATCGGTCAATTGCGGGGGGAAGAGGGGGGCGCCCCGGTCTTCGAGGCCCTGGCCCCCACCGACGGCGATTCCGAAACCCTGACCGAACTCCTGGCCCTGTACGCCGAACTGGAGGAGACTCTGGACCCGGACTGCCGTCGCCATCTGCGCGGGTGGCCGGCGCTGGTGGAACGGTACAAGGCGGACAAGTACGTCTTCACCGTGCGGGGCAAGACCATCGAACAGGACCTGTACCGGGAGAGCCTCAGCCACAGCCGCATCCCGCGGGTGTGTTTGCCCCGCTACCGCGACTGGGGCGACATCCTGAGCTGGATCCTCACCGAGAATGTGCCCGGTTTCTTCCCCTACGCCGCGGGTGTGTTCCCGCTGAAGCGCCAGGGCGAGGACCCCACCCGCATGTTCGCGGGCGAGGGCGGGCCCGAGCGCACGAACCGCCGCTTCCACTACGTGTCCCAGGGCATGCCGGCGGCGCGGCTGTCGACGGCCTTCGACTCGGTGACCCTCTACGGCGAGGACCCGCACCAGCGGCCCGACATCCTGGGCAAGATCGGCAACAGCGGCGTGAGCATCGCCACGGTGGACGACGCCAAAAAGCTGTACTCCGGTTTCGACCTGGCCGACCCCACCACGAGCGTGTCCATGACCATCAACGGTCCGGCGCCGATGATGTTGGCCTTCTTCATGAACGCCGCGATCGACCAGGGCTGCGAGACCTACATCAAGGCCAACGGGCTGGAGGCCGAGGTGGAGGCGAAGATCGCCGCCATCTACACGGAGAAGGGCGTGCCGCGTCCGGAGTACCGCGGTGAACTGCCGCCCGGCAACGACGGGCTCGGCCTCATGCTGCTCGGCGTCAGCGGCGACCAGGTGCTCTCGAAGGACGTGTACGCGAAGATCAAGGCCGACACCCTGTGCGCCGTGCGGGGCACCGTGCAGGCGGACATCCTCAAGGAGGATCAGGCCCAGAACACGTGCATTTTCTCCACCGAGTTCGCCCTGCGCATGATGGGCGATATTCAGCAGTTCTTCATCGACAAAGGGGTACGAAACTTCTACTCGGTGTCCATCAGCGGCTACCACATCGCCGAGGCGGGGGCCAACCCCATCAGTCAGCTGGCCTTCACCCTGGCCAACGGGTTCACCTTCGTGGAGTATTACCTGTCGCGGGGCATGTCCATCGACAGTTTCGCGCCCAACCTGTCGTTCTTCTTCAGCAACGGGATGGACCCCGAGTATTCCGTGATGGGACGGGTGGCGCGGCGCATCTGGGCCAAGGCCATCAAGCACCTGTACGGCGGCAACGAGCGCAGCCAGAAGCTGAAGTACCACATCCAGACGTCGGGCCGGTCGCTGCACGCGCAGGAGATCGCCTTCAACGACATCCGCACCACGCTGCAGGCCCTGTACGCCATCTACGACAACTGCAACAGCCTGCACACCAACGCCTACGACGAGGCCATCACCACGCCCACCGAGGAGAGCGTGCGGCGGGCCATGGCCATCCAGATGATCATCAACAAGGAACTGGGGCTGGCCAAGAACGAGAACCCCTTGCAGGGCGCGTTCATCACCGAGGAGATGACCGACCTGGTGGAGGAGGCCGTCCTCACCGAGTTCCAGAGCCTGAGCGAACGCGGCGGCGTGCTGGGGGCCATGGAGCGGATGTACCAACGCACCAAGATCCAGGAAGAGTCCATGTACTACGAGGGACTCAAGCATACGGGCGAACTGCCCATCATCGGGGTCAACACCTATCTGGATCCAGCCGGATCGCCCACGGTGATTCCCGGCGAAGTGATCCGGTCCACCGAGGCGGAGCGGGACTTCGCCATCGCCAGCGTGGAGGCGTTCCGGCAGCGAAATGCCCCGGACTCGGCGGCGGCGTTGGCGGCTTTGCGCCACGTGGCGGTCGAGCATGAGAATACCTTTGAGGCCCTGATGGAGGCCGTGAAGGTGTGTTCGCTGGGGGAGATTTCCGGCGCCCTGTACGGGGTGGGTGGGCAGTACCGGCGGAACATGTAAAAGACGGGCGGACCCTTCAGGGTCCGCCCTCATTGATTCGGCCAGCCAGTGGGGACTCAGCCTTTGCCGCCGCCGGATCCGGTGTGGCCGGTGTCAGTCGGCTTGCCACCCTCTCCGTTTTGGCCGCCCTGGCCTGTGCTCTGGCCGGGACCGAAGTGGCCGCCGGGTCCATCCTCGGTGCGACCGAACCGATGCTGGGCATCGTCGCCCATGTTCCCGTTGTGGAAGCGCCACATGTATCGCCACATGTGCCGGTACATGTTGCCGTCGCCGTCCTCGGGTTTCACGTAGTCTTCGTCAAGGCCGTTGGGAATGCCGTCGCCGTCGGCATCCGGGGCCAGGTCGTTGAAGCCGTCGCCATCCTCATCAATGAACTGACAGCGTCCGTTCGCCTGTCCGGGGCCCAGATCCTGGGCTTGCGCCGTGAGCGCCAACAGGCCGGTCAGGAGGATGACCAGGAGGGTCAAAGATGTGCGTTTCATGGTCTGCTCCTTCCTTCTAGCGAGGGGTCGGGTGATGGTTTCCTTCATATGTGACCTTGCATGGGACGCGCCGTGGGGCGAAAAAAGGGTAAAAAACATACAACTCCTTTTGATTCTTCAGGTTATTAGCAGTAACCCCTGTTGATTAAGTGTACCGCTACGTCCGGGTCGCAGGATTGTGCGAGCGGATCCCTCCAGATTCGGGAATTACTGCGGATAAATGGGTTAGGCGTTCAAAGGATGTCGAAATCCGGGAAATTCTCGGTTTGGGGACTCCGAAAGCCACCGCAGGCAGCCCCAGGGTGGCGACCGCACCTAACTATATAGTGTCCTGAAAACCCAGCCGGGTTGCCTGCAGAGCAGGACGTTTTGGCCGATTTGGGGCTGGAGCCGGAAAGGGCCGTCCGCTCGGGTCAGTCTCAGGCCGTTTGACCGCATTGGGGGGATCCGCTCTCAACGGCCAATATCCCCATCAAAACCAAAGTTTCCTTGCCCCATGGCGGTCCCGGCCACACCTCATTATCGGGAGGGAAAAAATGTCCCAGCTTTGCGGGAGGGTTTGCTGGGAAATAAATAACGGTTCGTAATAAAATAATAACAGAGCAGTAATTGCCGTTTTTTCCAAAAAAACATAATAAAAATCACTATCAGGATTCAGAAAGAGATGTTTAAGACGATTTTCATGGCTTTAGCAACTCATTGAATTATTGCAAGTTGCACGGCCTTTTGTCATGGGCCTGTCATGAGGGACGCGGTTTGAAATTTCCATATTCACAGTATGGAAACTCTGCAACCCTAATGAAAGAAGCCAGTTATGGCGGTTGTCAACTTTTGGCGCTTGCTCCGCATGACATAGTTGTGATAAATTTCCCCTGTTGAAAAAATACCAGGCGGGCAAAAGACGCGCCCGCCGCCCAACGGAGGAAAATGTTGCACCGTCACGATAGCATCACGAAAAGACATCACACGCGGGACCGTTTCGCGCTTGTGGTGATCTTTATCGGTATGCTGGTGGCGGCCCAGGCCTGCCTGGCCCAGGGTAATGAGACCAATTCCCAACAACTGGCCGTCCCCGCCACCTTCGTGCGCTACGTCAAGACCCCCGGCGCGGCGGATTTCATCAAACGTCCCACGGCCATGCACTGGGATCGCTTTCACAACGAACTCCTGGTGGCCGATTCCGGACATAACCGGGTGGTTGTCTTCACCGCCTCCGGCTCTTTCAAGTTTGAATTCAGCCTCGGTATGGACGTCACCGCGCCCGCCGACCTCATCACCGACCCCGAAGGGTATATCTACGTTCTGGGGTCGAACCAGGGCGGCCGGGTGCTGCACCGCTTCGATTTCGACGGCCTGTCGCTGGGCCCGGTGCCCGTGCCCGCGGCCCTCGACAATCTCCCGGTGTCCCCCCGGTCCGGCGCCTGCGACGACGCCGGACGTCTTTACCTGCTGGACAACGACGCCAAGCGCGTCCTGATCCTCGACCCCGAGACCGGCCTGATCGACCATTTTTCCGTGGGCACGCCTGAGCAGTCCTCCGCCGAGGTTTTCGGACTGGGCTTCATGGCCGTGTCCGGTGACGAGGTCCTGATCCCCGTGGCCACCGGCGGCACGGTCCTGCGGCATGCGTTGGACGGGACCTACCTGGGCACCCTGGGCCACTTCGGCTCCAAGCCCGGTGCCTTGAATTTCCCGGTTGCAGTCGAGGTGTCCCCCGAGGGGATCACGGGCGTCCTGGACCAGGGCCGTTTCTGCGTCGTCTGTTACGACACCCAGGGTCAGGTCATCGGGGAGTTCGGCGGCAAGGGCTTCAGCCCCGGCTGGTTCCTCAACCCGTCCCTGCTGGCCATTCCGTCCGCCGATCGGGTCGTTATCGGCCAGATCTACAACAATGCAATCCAAGTTTGTGTGCTGCCTGAATTCGTGCGTGGTCGAAATCAGCTCAGCGCCAATAAAACCGCCTCGCCCAAAGGGATGGCGGAGTCCGCCGTTAATGTTGATCCCAGCCACGCGTCCTATCCCTTCGCACCCGTAAGCCGCGGGTCCCAGGATCCGCAAAATCCTGTTCATGTGTCTCATCTGGAGGTCTCAAATTGAGAAAAGCTCTTCTGACCATCATCGGACTGGCTTTCATCGCCACTCCCGCTGCCGCGTTTCATGACGGCGGTGTCGCTCACTGTAACGGTTGCCATACCATGCATAACAGCCAGGACGGCGCCCTCGTCGATCCTGACAGCCCCAACGGCAACCCCTGGCTGCTCACTGACGCCTCCCCGAGCGACGTTTGCATCGCTTGCCACGATCACCTCGACCAGACCCTGGGTTCTGACGTCCTGGCTCCCCCGGCCCTCAAGGGTGGCGGTAACTTCGTGTTCCTGCTGGAAGACAACCTGAACGACGGTCACGGTGGCGCTGCGAACCCCATCCCCGGCGATGCCGCCGGTCACAACCTCGTTGCTCCTGGCCACGGCCTGGCTGCCGACGCGACCCTGACCACCTCTCCCGGTGGTGCCTTCCCCGCCTCCGTGATGGGCTGCACCAGCTGCCACGATCCTCATGGCACCACTGATTTCCGTTTCCTGTACGGCGCCGGTCGCGTTGTCCAGGATGGCGTTGCCACCTTCACCGCCGCTGCTCCTGCGGCCGAAGGCCTGTCCATCTTCTACGGCGCTGAAGGCCCCACGTCCCATACCGCCTACCAGGGCGGCATGAGCGCCTGGTGTGGAAACTGCCACGGCGACTTCCACAACAACAACGCCCAGCTGGTGCACCCCTCCGGGTCCACCCTTGGCGGCACCATTGCCACCACGTACAACCTGTACAACGGTACCAGTGACCAGCTCGGCGCCGTTGCGGCGACCTCCTACCTGGCCGAAGTGCCGTTCGAAGACGCTGCGAACACCGTGGCCGGCACCGCCGGTCCCACGGCCGCCAGCCAGGTCAGCTGCATCACCTGTCACCGCGCCCACGCCACCTCGGCTCCGGACGCCGGTCGCTGGGACTTCAGTGTGACCCTGCTGGACGAAGACGGCCTGGAGTCGGGCTCCTATGCGATCCCGAACCCCTACGATGCCAACCAGCGCTCGCTGTGTAACAAGTGCCATAACAAGGATGCCTTCGATCACGTGACCCCCTAGGTCATCGAATCGGGTTACTTTTATGTGACTTGTGGTATAATCAGGATTCGCCCGGGCCCACCGGCCCGGGCGTTTCCTGCTTCAGGAGGGGCGTGGTTTGCGCGGTCGGATAATTTCTACCTCAATTGCCGGGTGGGCCCTTTTGGGCCTGCTTCTGGTCGCACCGGTGATCGCCGCCCCGAATCCGGATTCCGCCACCCTGTTCATCTATCTCGAAGTGCCCGCCGACTACTCTATCCCCACCGAACTGGCGGTTGCCAACCTGCACCTGAGCGGCGAAACCGCTCCCGTCGACGTGGCTCCGTTACGCCGCCGCCTGGTGGCCGGAGATCTGGCCGGAAAACAGGTCCTCTTGGCCCGGACCACCCTGGCGGCCGGCTACTATGACACCCTGTTCGTGGAACTGGGAGCGGTGGTGGCCCAGGCGGGCATGGCCACCGTCGAACCGCCCGTCCGCACCGGTGGGTATGCCGTCGACCTGGATATCAATCTTCAGCGGGGTGAGGCCGCGGTGGTCAACCTCGTGTGGCAGCCCGGCCCGGCGCCCGCGGACGGCAAGCCCTACCACCTGGCGATCCACACCGAGCGTCGTCCCGTGCCGCCGCTGGGGTCGGTGGCCTTCGTGACCGAACGGGAATCCGGATCCGTTCTGGTGGTGGATTGGTTGGCCGGTCGTGTGTCCGGCGCGGTCAAGGTGGGGGAGGACCCCCGCAGTCTGGTTTATTCCGACCGCACCCAGAAGCTCTATGTCGCCATGGCGGGCGAGGACGGCATTGGCGTGGTGGACGGAATGACGCTGCGCCTGGAACGGGTCGTTCCGCTCAGTTTCGGCGATGACCCCGACCGCTTGGCCCTGTCGCCCGATGAGGCCACCCTCTACGTCCTGAACACAGGGTCCCGCAGCCTGGTGGGGTTGGCCACCCGCTCCATGCAGGAGCAGTACCGTACGGCCGTGGGGAATGGCCCCCGCTCCTTGGCCGTCGATCCGGACAACGGCCGGATCTACGTGGCCTGCGAGGATGAGGGGGAGGTTCAGGTCTTCAATCCGGCAGGCCTGACCCGGTTGACCAGCCTGATGATGACGGCCGCCCCGGTGGAGGTGGTGGTGGCCGAATCCAGTCGCGATTTGTTCGCGGGCAGCTCGTCGCAGAACCGGATCCATGGCCTGAATCTGGAAGAGGGCGGAGAACCGGTCAGCCAGTCGCTGTGCGGGCCGGCCCATTACCTCGCTTACAATCCGCGCTCCAGGCAGCTCTTTGCCGCGATTCCCTCCTGCCGGGAGATTGCCGTCCTCGGTCCGGCCGAAGGCCTCGAATTCTCCCCGCTTTCGCTTGAGTGGGCCCCGGGGCGCCTGGCCTTTGATTCCGGGCACCGAAAGCTTTTTGTAATCTTCACGCGAAAGGCGACCTTGGGTATCTACGATGCGAATCGCAGGTCCCTTGAAAGTCTGGTGGAACTGGGTGGATTGCCGCATGCGGTGGTCGTGCCCTGAGGCCCCATAACGGGAGCATCATTTTTGTGAAACAACGGCGGTTGTGGTGGCTTCTTCTGATTGTCCTGGGTGCCTTGACGGCGACGTCGGCCCGGGCCGCTCTGTGGGACCCCTTCAACGGCTATATCGATCTCTCCGCCGTCCAGGCCGAGGTGGACGGAGTTGAACAGTCCTCCCTTCGCGAGGACTACAACATCGCCTTCGACCAGAAACTGTCCCCCTGGGTGGATATGCGGGTGGCCTATCGCTATTTCCGCTTCGATCAGGCCTTTGAATTCGACCCGGGCGCCTATCGCAAGGAAAAGCAGCCCAGCGCCGAACTGCGTTGGAACCATCCCCTCTTCCAGGTCAGCGGCAGTCTCATGCGGCGTGAGGTGGAAACCCCCTCGCAGGGAACGGTGATCACCAACACCCGCCAGGCAGTGGCCAAATCCAAGTTCACGACCTATCCCCAGTTGGAATTGCGCTACGACGAACAGCATTCCTATTTTGCCGAACTGCGGGCCGAGAACGACATCCGGAACCGGCGCCTTCAGGCGGCGGCCAACCTGGACCGGGAGCATCACGCCTTCGCCTATATCTTCACCCATGATGTCTCGGACAACGTTGTCTCAGATCAGATATCCAAAGGGTACCGGCATCTGTTCCGCTGGCGGGGGAGCGGCCGGGCCAGGGACGGGCGGATGCGCCTGACAGGGAATTACAATTTCAGCCATGTGGATCAGAATACGGTGAACAATGCGGGCGGTCCGGTTCTGCGGGTCCTGCCCATCCTGACCGGTCTTTATCTGCAGATCGACACGCCGGACCTGGCCCCCCTGCAGCCCCGGGCCGGTTTGGCGGACGGGAGTACCACCGAGCCCGTCATTCCCGAAATCGATCTGGGCGGCGCCAATGTGAATCATAACCTGGGGACGGACCTGGGGAGCGCCCGGGTGGTGGGCGCCTTTTACGTGTACACGGACCGCCCGTCCGGAGAGCAGGTCAACTGGGCGGTCTGGGGGTCCAACGACAACCTGACCTGGACCCAGTTGGTGCCCAACCCGCAGCAGGTCTTCAACGGGGCCCTGAATCGCTACGAGCTGAGTTTCGACCCCATTGCGGCGCGCTATGTGAAAGTCGTGAATACGGGTCTCAACGAAGTGGCCCAGGTCCTGGTCACCGAGCTGGAAGTGTTCGAACACCTTTCGGACCATCCGGAAACCAGCCTGGCCGCCTTGTCCCACCAGCTGGATGGGCGCGTGGCCTACCGGTTCAATGAAAAATGGCGGGGCAGTTTCGATCTGTCCTACCAGATGGACGAAAACCCCGGCCGCAACGGGGACCGGTCCCGTGGATCGGCCGGCGCCCGGGCCAACTACCTGGCCTCCCAGGTCTTTTCCCACAATTTCAATTGGCAGCTTTCCAATCAGTGGTATGAGACCGGGGACATGGACGTCCGGGAAAATCTGTTGGGCTACACCCTGGTGATGACCCCGCTGGAAACGCTGCGGGGCTCGGGGTCCCTGAGCAACCGTCAAACCTGGATGGGCGGGGACTGGGCCCAACGGAATTCCAGTGCCGCCCTGGAGGGCAACGCGGATCTGCTGCGCGGTCTGGTCCTGAACCTGGCCGGAGGGATTTCGCGTTTCGACGATGCCGTCTCCGGTCTGGACTACCGTTCCTGGAATGTGCGCGGTCGCCTGGAGGCGGCCATGAACAGCGCCTTGGACCTGTCGCTGGATGTGACCTACTTCGAGTCCCTGGAACTCAACAGGGATGATCTGCGGGTGCGACAGGTCTACGGGGCCGGGCTCGATTGGCGGGTTACCCGGGATGTCTTCGCCCGGGTCTCGGTCCGGCACACCCAGGAGGAGCGGGACCGATTCCTGGTGGACGGCCTCGTCTCCTGGAATATTCTGCCGAGCCTGCGGGTCTCGGCCCAGCACTACGAATTGGGCGTGAATGATTTTGTTACGACCCTGCGCCAGAGCGTCAATCTGAACTGGGAATTGACCCGGCGCGCGAATGTATATTTACGTGTGGCCAAAGTGGATTTGTCCGGCAGCGGCGGCAATCGGACAACGTCCTTTCAACAGGGGTTCAGGCTCGGATTCTGACCCCGGAACAGGTGGAGTTCATGAAAAAGCTCACTCTTACCCTGGCGCTGCTGTTGGCCTTGTTCGGCGCAGGTTGCGGAGGGACGGGGACAACCAAGTTCGTTCATCCGGAATTCGATTTCTCCTTCGTGGAGAGCGTGGCCGTGATCCCGTTCGAGAACCTGTCCGACAGTCAGGGGTCCGGCGCGCAGGCGACGCGTTATTTCATCACCTCCCTTCTGTCGTCCGATGCGTTCGTGGTGATTGAACCGGGAGAGGTTGCCCGGGCTCTGGAAACGCAGTCTCTCGTGCGGACGGCCCAGCTGTCGGTGGACCAGATCAAGGCCGTTGGTCGGGACCTCGGCGTTCAGGGCCTGTTCCTGGGAACGGTGAGTGAGTCGGCCTCGTTGCGGTCCGGGTCCACCACCGTGAGCGTGGTCACCGTGGTGCTGCGCCTCGTGGAAACCGAAACCGGGGCCACCGTGTGGTCCGCGACCAACAGCGACGACAGTTCCGGGTTCTGGTCGACCCTGTTCGGAACCGGCCAGAAGTCCCGCAGCGAAGTCATGCGCCGGTGTATCGACGGCTGCCTGGACACCCTGCTGGATTAGGAAGATCATGAACGCGCGTCGATTTATCCTACTGGTCACTCTCCTCTCGCTTGTCCTTCTGGTCGGCCCGGGGCGAACGTGTGTCGCCCAGACCTCGGTGGCCCCGGTGGACTCGACGCGCCTGGCCATCGTCCCCTTCGCAAACAACACCGGCCAGGGGGAGGCCCACGCTCTTTTGATGCCCACCCTGGAGCGATTGCTCCGGGACCGGGGGCACGACCTGGTGACCAGCGGGGAGCTGCGCCCCCTGCTGCGGGAGCACCGGGTGCGAAGCCGGGGGTGGATCGGAAAATTAGGGGCCCAGCTGATCGGGGACCGGACCGGGGTGCGGTTTCTGCTCCTGGGATCCTGGGATGTGTTGAAAACCCAGGGGAATATCGAAATCGGGGTTTCATTGCGGGTCCTGGACCTGGACCGAATGGTGCTGGTGAATGCCGTCAGTATGGCCGGAACCGGCGAGGACAAGGTTTCCTGGCTGGATCTGGGGCGCGTGACCGAGCTTGAAGTTCTGGCGACCGCCGTCCTTGAACAGGCCCTGGCCGACCTGTTACCCCTGCCGGAATACGAAGAAGTACCCCTGTCCTGGCGGGGGTGCAACCACGTCGCGGTCATTCCGCTGGACAATTACTCCGCCACCGAACACGCCGGCGATATCGTGACCAATATTCTCCTTTCTCGCCTCCTTTCCGCTGGCTATTTTGTTGTGGAGCCCGGCTTCGTCAGGGAGTTGGGGCTCGCCCGGGAAGTGTTGAACAGGGGAGGGGTTGACCGCGGCAGCGCACAGGCCATCCTGGATTCCCTCGGGGCTTGCCAGGTGATTACAGGCGATGTGCAGAGATTCGATCCTGCCAGGGGTCTTCCGACCATCAGTGTCCCCCGATTTGCTGCCGGATTCCGGTCCAGCAGCACGCGTACCGGTGCTCTCTATCTCATGCGTGAACTTGACGGCGCCGGAAGTGAAGGCGAAGGCCTGTTCCAGTGGGGACGACAGCACGCCATCACCCCGTTGATTGCCGATAAAATTAGCAGGTTCGTCAAGGACCTGTTGGCCGCTAACCGGAAGGACATCATCCATGGACCCCAGAATCGTTAGGACCCGTCTCCGCCCACTTGGGAGCCTGCTGGCTGTCGCCCTGATTCTGACGGCGGCGGCTCCGCTCTGCTTCGGCGCCGACGCACCGGTGGACACCCTGGTCCTGGTTAACGGCGACCCCATTACCACCCTGGATTTCGATACCCTGATCATGGCAGCCCACGCCGATTTCCGGGCCGGGGATCGCAGCGAGGCCTCGGCCACCCAGATCCTCGACAAACGGGTTAACGACTACCTCCTGATCCAGGATGCCATGGCCGCGGGGTATGATGAAGAAGAGGCCTTCCTCGCCCTGATCGCCGAAAAGACCCAGGAATACGCCATCGGCGTTTACGTGCAGGACAATGTGGACCTGCCCGCCTCGGCTCCGGCCGATTCCGTGCGGGCCTTTTTTGACCGGTACTACTGGCAGATCCAGTTGCGCCGCATTTCCGTCCGCACCCGCGAGGAAGCTGAATCCCTGCGGGCCAAGGTGGCCCAGGGCGCCGATATGGAGGCCCTGGCGCGCGAGCTTTCCCTGGACACGAAGAACCTCAACGGCGGGCTGTACAACCTGCTCTACTGGGCCGATGTGGAGAACCGCCTGCGGGATGAAGTGCGGGGGCTGAAGGCCGGTGACCTCAGCGCGGTGTTCCCCTACAACGACGCTTTCACGTTCGTGCGGATCGAAAAACTGCTGCCGGTGGACGAGGCGGCTTTCGCGCGCTTCGAAAGATCCATTATTCCCGTGGTTCACGGTCAACTCCGCCAGCGGGCCTGGGATACCTTTCTCGCCGAACAGACTGCCAAGGCCCAACTGCGGGAAGACGTGGGCGGACTCATGGCGATCATGGCCGATTCGGCCGTCGTGCTGACCGGGGATTTCCTGATTGAGCAGCCCGGATTTGTTTTCGAGATTGAGGATGGAGACGGCGTGACGGGCACGGCCCTGCGCCGGGCCATTTCCCATGAGGCCATGCAGAAGTCGCTGGAACCCTTCGGCCGCCACCTGACCACCGCGCGCCATGATCTGACCAGTGAGCTGGTGCTGGCCTCCCTGGCCAAAGCCGCGGGTTATTACGAGAATGATGAAGTTCTGGCCATGGTGGAGAAGGACTGGGAAAAGGAATTAATCGCCCGCTACCTGGACGACCATGTGACCTCCAGGATCGTTTTCAAACGGGAAGAGTTCGAAGCCCTGTATGAGCAGAACAAGGAATTGATGCGGGGGCCGGAGGAGGTCCGGATCGATGTCATGATTTTCGACGACGTGGCCGAGGCCATGGAGGCCTCCCAGCGTCTCAGCGAAGGGGCGGATTTCGGGTTCATTTTCGAGCAGTACAACGAGGGCCAGGAGATTGCCGTGGGCGCCTCTCCCTACATCTCCATCAATGAACTCTCCAAACCCTTCCGCGACGGGCTGAGGACCCTGGATGTGGGCGAGAGCAGCTCGGCCATCGAAATGCCCATGGGCTATATGGTCTTCCGCCTGGATGCCCGTCGCCCCGGCTCGGTGCCCCCCATCGAAGCAGTTGAGATGGACCTGCGCCGCGCCCTCTTCAAAAGAAATTTCGACAAGGGCCTCATTGAGCATCTGGCCATTCTCAAGGAAGGGTCGGACATCACCTGGTACCCCGAGAAAATTGAGGCCTACATGAGTCCGGCCAAGGAAGGTCCCTGATGATGGATTCGGATCGTTTCCCGCCCCGCCCAAGGCCCGCCCGGCGAACAGGTGTTCTGCTGGCGGTCCTGGTGCTGTTCCTGTCCACCGTCTTCATGGTCGAACCGGCCGAGGCCCAGATCAAGAAAGGCCGCCGGTTTTCCAAGAAGGGTGAGTGCACCGAGTGTCACGAGAAGGATGACCTCGCCGGGAGCAAACCCCACCGCCCCTTCGACAAGAACGAATGCCAGGGCTGCCACAGGTCCCACGGCATGGTGGGCGCCCTGCGGCTCAAGGGTGACGGCAAGGCGCTCTGTCTGCTCTGTCACGAGGCCGCTGACCTCGGACTGGACAAGCCCATCCTGCACGCCCCGGTTGAGGATGGACGCTGCGACGCCTGTCACGCCCCCCACGGAACCGACAACGACATGCTGCTGGTGGAGAAAGCCGGGGATCTCTGCTTCACCTGTCACCAGGCGGCGGCCTTCGACCGCAAGCACCGTCACAAGCCCCTGGAAGACGGCTGTTTTGCCTGTCACGAAGTGCATGGCGCCGACAATCCGGGGCTCCTGAAGGAACCCGCCGGTGATCTCTGCGCCAGTTGCCACGACATCACCAAGAACGATTTCACCAAGGCCCACTTCGGCTACGACCTGGGGCGGGATACCTGTCACCAGTGCCACACGCCCCACTCCTCGGACACCGAGGGCCTGATGACCCTGTCCGCCCATGCCCCCGTTTCGGACGGGGACTGCGCGGCCTGTCACAACGAGGCCGGGGACGCGAATCCCTTCGGTCTGAATGAAGCCGACGCCACCGGTCTGTGCCTGAGCTGTCATGACCGATCCGACGTTGCGCCCGACGGGGTGCACGAGGCCGTTGCCAGTGGAGACTGCCTGGACTGCCACACGCCCCACGGGTCGTCCCGCCCGGCGCTGCTGGCCCGACGCAGCCTGGACCTGTGCCTGGAATGCCACGGCGAGGTGGAGGCCCAGTTGCAGGGTGTTTCGAAACATGCGCCGGCGACGCAGGGGTGCCTGGAGTGCCACAACGCCCACGGCAACACCGCCGACAAACTTCTGGTGACGGCTCCCGGCCAACTCTGTGCCACCTGCCACGATCACGCGCAGCGGGCCGCCGCCGCGGACGTGGTTCACCCGCCCTTCGACGATGGCGATTGCCTGTCGTGTCACGAGGCCCACGGGTCGGCGCATCCGGCCCTGACGGTGAACAGCCGGCAGGCCCTCTGTGCGGAATGCCACGACGAGGCGGATGACTGGCTGGCCATGACCAGCTCGCACCGGCCCGTCAAGCGCGGTCGCTGCAACGCCTGCCATGAGCCCCATTTCGGCACAATCCCCTCGCTCTTGCGGGCCCAGCCGGACGACCTGTGTATCGGGTGCCATGAGCCCCTGATCACGGATCAGTCACGGACCGTTGACCATTCTCCCTTCGCCAGCGGAGAGTGCAGTACCTGTCATCTGGTTCACGCCTCGGATTCGCCCGCCCTGCTGGTGGCCCCGCAGGCCCGGCTGTGCGCCGAGTGTCACGACGGCGTTCTGCCGACGGATCCAGCCGCCACCTTGCACCAACCTCTGGCCGCCCGAGACTGCTCGCAATGCCACCTGCCGCATGGCGGGACCATGGCCATGCTGCTGCCCGAGACCACTGACAATCTCTGCTTCTCCTGCCACAAGGATCTGGGCGAGGCCATGACCACGGGCGTCACGCATGACCCCGCGGCCGAGGGAGATTGCATGGGCTGTCACTCGCCACACTGGAGTCTCCAGCGCGGCCTGCTGGCCGGCGAGGTGCCGCAGCTGTGCCTGGATTGCCACGACGGGGACGACGCCGATTTTGCGGCGGTCCATCTGGGCCAAGCAGGCGCGACTCTGGATTGCCGTAACTGCCACAACGCCCACGCGTCGGCCACGGCTGGATTGCTTCACGCCAATGAACACGATCCCTTCCAGGGGCGGGCCTGTGATGCCTGTCATACTGATCTCGATGCGACGGGAGGAGGACAGTAATGAAGACCCTGCGACACTTCGGATGCCTGCTTCTGCTGACCTCCTGCCTGGTCCTGCCCGCCGGGGCGGAGTTGGCGCCCGTCGACCAGCCGGGCGTCTGCCTGGAATGCCACAGTGACATGACCGCCGGTTCCCTGGGTCGGCACGTGCACACAGCCTATGCCGACGGCGACTGCGCCGGGTGCCATAATCCCCACGCGAGCAAACATGCGGGACTTCTGAGCACCAACACGCGCCTGTTGTGTCTTCCCTGCCACGAAGAGATGGCCGCGGCCGCGGATTTCGCGTCGCCCCATCCGCCGGTGGCCAACGGCGACTGTGTGCAGTGTCACGATCCCCATGCTTCGAATCAGCCGAACCAGTTGACCTCGCCCCTGGTGGAAAACTGTGCGGGGTGCCATACGACCACCGCCGCCTGGTCCGACCGGGCCGTGGTCCATCAACCGGTGGCCGACGCCGACTGCATGACCTGCCACGACGTCCACGGGACACAGATCGCCGGCCTGCTCACCACTGGTGTTCCGGGTCTGTGCCTCGACTGCCACGACGTGGACGCGGCCTTCAACCAGGCCCACGGCGGTCGGTCCATTGCCGACTCGGACTGCACGGCCTGTCACGATCCCCATGCGTCGGATGAAAAGGGGTTGCTGCGGGCCAATCAGCACGCGCCTTTCGCGTCGGACGACTGCACCAAATGCCATGTGGATCTGGAGACCGGCGGCAGTTTCGCCATGGCCGGGTCCTCCCAGGACCTGTGCCTGAAATGCCACCGCGCGGTGGGGACGTTCAAACAGGTCGCCAATCATCACAACCTCGACAGCGAGGCGTCCTGCCTGGCCTGCCATAATCCCCACGCCTCCAACGAGGGCAGCCTGTTGCTGCGGGATCAGGCCCAGCTCTGTATGAGCTGTCATTTCAACGAGAAGGAAGACAAGGCAGCCTGGGTCACCCATCCGGGCACGGCCTGTACCGAATGCCATGCCCCGCACGGCAATGACGACTCGCAATTGCTCATAAAACGTGATACAATGTTATGTGGACGGTGTCATGATGAGGCCCACAAGGTGACCCACCCGGTGGGGCCGGAGGTGATCGACCCCCGGACCGAGGAGGCGGTCACCTGCCTGAGCTGTCATCAGTTACATGGCTCCAAATACGAACAGTACTTGCCCTTGAATCCCAAGATGGAATTGTGTGTTCAGTGCCATAAGCGTTAGGCATTGATTTTTGGTGCAGGGACACCGGAGATGAAGGGGATTATGCCGACAAGATTGTTGGCAATCGTGGTGGTGGTGGCTCTTTGGGGGAGCCCGGAGGCAGGGTTGGCGGGCGTCCACGATCAGGGCGTCGGTTCCTGCCAGCTTTGTCATGCCATGCATACTGCGGGCGGTGGCGGACCGGGTCAGGGCGGGGGCGGAGGCGGTGCGTCCCTGCTGCGGGATGGTCCGGCCAGTGATATCTGCCTGAATTGTCATGCCACCGACAGCGGTGCCGTGATGGCATTTGACCCCTTGGTTCCCAGCCCCGAACGGGGCCCGGGCAATTTTATTTTTCTGCTGTCCGATAACCTCAACGACGGTCTCTCCGGCGTGTCCAACCCCATCCCCGGGGATGCGGCCGGCCACAATGTGCGGGCCCCGGGCCACGGCCTGTCCGCCGACGGCACCCGCATGACCTCTCCCGGCGGCACCTATCCGGCCAACCAGCTCAAGTGCACCAGCTGCCACGATCCCCACGGCAACACCAACTACCGCATGCTCCGGGGGCCGGGCAACCAGCAGGGCAGCGGCGGACGTTTTACATACGCCGCGCCCATCGCCACCGGACTGGGTCTGACCGCCGGCGAGGTGGAGTCCGGGGCCAATCACGTGGCCTATATCAGCGGCATGAGCCTGTGGTGCGCCAACTGCCATTTCGATTACCTGGATGACCACAACAAGTCCCTCAGCAACTTCCAACATCCCACCGACGGCACGCTCGACTCGGATCAGATCCTGCAGTACGCCATCTACAACGGTACCCTGGATCCCACCGGCGGTCTGCAGTCCCTGGCCTACCTGGCGGAAGTGCCTTTCGAGGACGGCGGCAACACCCCGTCCACCACGAACGGCCCCACGGTGAGCAGCCGCCTGATGTGCCTGACCTGCCACCGGGCCCACGCCACCAGTGCGCCCAGCGCCGGGCGGTGGGATTTCAATGTGACGAAACTGGGAGATGACGGGATGATTTCGGGGTCGTATCCGATACCCAATCCCTACCTGGATCCGGGACAGGATTCCCTCTGCTGGAAATGTCACGAAGGCGGCACCGACTAGCCGGTGAGATTTCAGGTCAGCGGCCGAGTCCGGCCACCACCTGCCCGGACGTCTGGTCCCCGTACTGGCGATGGCACCCCTTGCACAGATCATACTTCGTTTCGAAGGGGATCATCAGATCCTCCGTGCCCGCGGTGAGCAGGTGGCAGGTCTGACATTCCATGCGCCCGTCGAACAGGGGCAGTCGCGGGTCGATATCGTAGGCGATCCAGTTGCTGCTGTTGCCGGACCCCGGAATCACCCGGATGCCGTAGGGATGGCTGGCGTGTTCGTTGAAAGCCAGGGCCGCGCCGTCGGTTTTGCTCTGCCAGGCGGAGGCCGTCAGGTTGGAATGGCAATTCAGGCAGGCCTCGGACGGGGAGGTGTTCTGCAGTTGCTGGGCCTGGGTGTGATACAGCTCCGCGGCGGTCCGATGGGCCGGGGACAGGTGGCCCAGGTTCCCGCTGGGTCCATGGCATCCCTGACAGTGGGCCGAGTCAAGACTGCCCACGGGGACGCGGTTGGACGGGTTGCTGGCCACGGTCACCTGTGTGGGCGCGTGGAAAGAGTGACATTCAAGACAGCGGTTGTTCTGGCGGCCGTGGACCGAGGCGGTGCCGGCCCGCAGGCGGTCCATCCGGTGGCAGCTGAGGCATTCGCGGGAGACCTGGGCGGCGTTTCGCTGGGGGGCGACACCCCCGCCGTGACACCCGGCACATTCGGCCCCGCTGTGGGCCGGCGGTTCAATCTGGGCGGAGGCATTCAGCGAGGCCAGCAGGAGCACCCCAAGGACCATCAGGAAGGTGCGCTGCGTACGGTGCGTGTCAAGATAAGTAATCATAAGGGAAAATATCGACCTATATGGTAATTTCTTTAGCGCTAAAAAGTCACCATATAACAAAAATATTCGGACCTGACGTCCCTTGGGAAATTTAATAACTGATTGGTTCAAAAAGAGGTTAGTCGAATCGGGCGGGCTCAGGCCCCGATGATGGCGGCAAACCGCCCGGCCTGGTCGCCCTGTCGGCGGTAGCTGGGCCAGCGGGGACGATGGCAGATGGTGCAGACCGCGGGCTGGGAAATGGCCCCGGCGTTCACGCCCGCCTCCCGCAATTGCCACGTGTTGGCGGCCCAGAGATCGAAATGGAAGCGATCGGTGCGGGGCAGGAACCAGGCGTCGGAGTCAGGTCCGAGGGCCGTCAGCGCACGGTCCCGGACTTCCGGGCCGACTTCATAGCAACAGGGACCTGCCGACGGGCAGATGACGGCCGTGAGACTCTCCGGTCCGGCGCCGGCCTCGCAGAGGGCCTGCACCAGATGACGGGTGATGTGTTGGACGGTGGATCGCCAGGAGGCATGCGCAAATCCCGCGACCGCCCGGCCGTGTCGATGGCGGCCGCCCACCAGGATCAGCGGACAGTCGGCGCTGCGGCCGACCACGCCGAGACCCGGTACCTCGGTCCAGAGGGCGTCCGCCTCCCCGCACCACCCCGGCCCGTCCACACGGGTCACCCGGGGCCCGTGGACCTGTGTGGCCCAGGCGGCGCCGTCCAGGCCGACGGCCCCGGCGAGACGGGCCACCGCCTGCTCATGGTCGGCACTTTCGGTGGGGGTTTTGAAATCCGGCCCGCCGGGTCCGGTCCAGCCGTGGGACCAGCCGGCGGCCGTCAGCAGGGAGGCGGTGTGCAACCAATCAGCGGCCATGACCCAGCCTCTGGCGGATCTCTTGCCTGACGTCCTCGCGGCCCGGATCCCAGACCGCAGGCCGGTCGGCGGACCACACCGCCGCCGGCCATTCCACGAAGGGAACAGTTCCCGGGTCGGCGGTCAGGGCTGCGGCCCGGGCGGGAACCTGCGCCGCAAACGCTTCCGCCTGGTCCAGGGCGCCGGACCATCCGGTGGGCGGCAGCAGGGGGAAGCGGGTCAGGGTCAACAGGAGCAGGAGCGCTCCCAGCAGGACCCAGCGGTTGACCAACCCGCCCAGCGCTCCGGTCACCGCGGGTGTGGGGCGGCCCAGGCTGACGGTGAGCACCTGCCACAGATTGTCACTGAAGACCGGCGCCAATTCCCAGGTCAACAGGGGCAGCAGGACCAGCAGATGGCGAAGGCTGTGGTCGAAGAGGGAATACTGCAGGACGAGCAGGAGCATGGTCCCCATGGCCAGGCTGATGGGCTCCAGACTCGAGGCGCGGCCCGGAGGCGGACCCCTGCGAAGCAGGCGCCCCGCCAGGACCCAAACCAGCACCAGCAGTCCCACCGCCAGTTGAGGCAGCTGCAGGAAGGCCCCCAGTTCGCGGACGTGGAATTTCAGTCCGCGGGCGAACTTGCGGGCCACGGGCCGGAACTCCACCCGGGATACCGGTTGCGGCTCCAGTTGCTGGTAGACGGTGTAGCCGGGGAAGGTGCGCGTCTCTTTCACCAGTTCGGCCTCGGCCTGCAGGCTGAAGACGGGATTTCCCGTCAGCACGGCGTTTCGGATGAGCCAGGGGGTGACGGTCACAAGGGCCGTCAGCAGGGCCAGGGCCAGGCGCCTGGACAACAGGGGGGCGGGGCCGGATTCCGCGGGACTGCCGGCGCCGGGGGCGTTCAGCCCGTCGATCCGGCGCACGGTTCCCCGGGCCCACATCCACCACAGGACCGGGACCCACATCAGGTCCGGGCGCAGGAGGGCCAATCCGCCCAGCAGGAGTCCGTCCACGGGGCCCGCGTCGCCGAGCCGATCCCGCACGCGGACCCACAGGATCAGCAGGATCAGCCCCGCGGCCACTTCGATGAATCCCCAGCCCACCGCCACCCGAAACAGGAGGTTGGACCCCAGCAACAGGGGCCACAGCAGCAGGGACAGGTAGTTGCCGCGCCGCAGGTAGGCGGCGCTGCCGAGCCAGATCATCAGGCCGAGGAAACCGACCTGCAGAGCGCCCACCAGGCGGAGGGCCCGGTCCGGGTCGCCGTCGGCGAGGAACACCGGCCCCGTGAGCAGCAGGGCAAACCCCGGGGGGCGGTGGATCAAGGGCTGGGGCAGGGCCTGGGCAAAGTCGTGGGCGAAGGACAGGGGATAGGCGATGTCGGTGACGAATCCGTCGCCCCGCAGGAGATGGCGCGCCACCGACAGGTGGGTATAGAGATCACTGGTGGGCAGGGGGGGCGGTGTGGGCGGCTGGCTCAGCCACAGGCCCCCGGCGATGACGGCGATGAGCAGCCCCGCCAGGACCGGACGCAGCCGTGGGGCCGCTTCGGTGTCCGGCGGGTTGACGCCAAGCCACATGGAGCCCTAGTTCCCCCGGCTGCCGGGTTTGACCACGTCCTGGCCGGCCTTGCAAAGGAGGCAGTCGCTCGGTTCCCAGGTTTCCACCTTCACCCTGGCCAGGCTCTGCAGGGGCATGGGCAGCTCCACTTCCCCGCCGGTGCGGTCGATGATGCTGGTCAGGCCGGTGACCTTGCCGCCGGTGGCCTCCACCACATCCACCACTTCCAGCAGGCTGGTGCCGCGGGTGACCACGTCCTCGGCAATGAGGACCTTTTCACCCTCTTCGATCTCGAAGCCGCGGCGGATGGTGAGCACCCCGTCCACGCGTTCGCAGAACACGAAGCGACGGCCGGCGGCCCGGGCCACCTCGTGCCCGATGAGGATGCCGCCCATGGCGGGACTGACCACCACGTCGCAGGGGGTGTCGGCGAAGAAGGCGGCCATGGCGGCGCCCAGTTCGCGGGCCAGTTCGGGGAACTGAAGGATGCGGGCGCACTGGAAGTAGGTGTCGCTGTGACGGCCGCTGCTCAGCAGGAAATGTCCCCGGTGCAGGGCGCCCAGCTCTTCCATCAGTTTCAGGACGTTTTGTTCACTCATGACGAATCCTCCGCTATTCCATTTCCGCGGCGATGGCCTGCAGGGCTGCCGCGGGGTCTGTGGCTTGGGTGATGGGACGGCCGATCACCAGGAAATCGGCGCCGGCCTGGACGGCCATTTTGGGGGTGGCCACCCGGTGCTGGTCGTCGGTGCTGCTGCCGGCGGGACGGATGCCCGGCGTGATGACCAGGGGCTCCGGCCCCACGGCCTGCCGCAGACGGGGCAGGTCGGCGGCGGAGCAGACCAGACCGTCACAGCCGCAGTCCCAGGCCAGGCGGGCCAGACGGTCCACGCTGTCCTGCATGGCGTCGTCCGAGGGACGCACCTCGTACATCTCTGCCTGGGACAGGCTGGTCAGCACCGTGACCGCCAGCAGGGCGGGGCGCCGCCCGTCGGGGCGGGCCGGGGCCTGGGCCAGGGCGTTGGCGGCCGCGGTCAGGGCGCCGCGTCCGGCCGAAGCGTGGATGGTGCACAGGGAGGCGCCGAGCTGGTGCCCCATCAGGGCGGCCTTGGCCACGGTGTTGGGGATGTCGTGGTATTTCAGGTCCAGAAAGACGTTGCGGTCCCGGGCGATGAGCTCGGAGACCACGGCCGGACCAGCGGCCGAAAACAGTTCCAGCCCCACCTTGACGAAGCCGCCGCCCGGGCCGAGGCGGTCGGCCAGGGCCAGGGCCTCGGCCTGTCCGGGGACATCCAGGGCGGTGATGATGCGGCGGTCTGCAGGCAGATCCCGCATAACCCCCAGAAGATCTTGTCGTTTCATGAATCCTCCCACCGGCCACGGCCGGTGATTTGGCTTGCAGGGACGCAGCTTTTCTTACAAACTTTCTAACAGTCGCAGGCCATGAATGCAATTCCATTTCCCCGCCGCTGGCGCGTTGCGTGCGCGGGTGTGGCGGGGCGCCGGTTCGGCCTGCTCCGAACTGCCTGCTTATCTTTTGGAAAATTGTTGTCCTGGAAGAGGTTATGTCGTGCTGGATCGCAAATACATTCGTGAGAACCGGGACCTGGTGACCCGGGCCGTGGCCCTGAAGAACGAATCGGTGGACATCGACGCCTATTTCGAAACCGACGCCCGGCGGCGCGCCGCCCTGCAGGAGACCGAAACCCTGCAGGCGGAAGCCAACAAGGCCAACAAGGCCATCTCGGCGGCCAAGAAGGCGGGCGAGGATCCCGCCGAGGCCATTGCGGCCATGAAAGCGGTCTCCCAGCGTATCAAGGATCTGAAGCAGACCGCCACGGCCCTGGAAGCCCAGGTGGAGGAACTGTATCTGCGCATTCCCAATATTCCCCACCCGTCGGCGCCGGAGGGCGGCGAGGAGAACAACGCTCTGGTGCGGACCTGGGGCGAGGTGACCGAACCGGAGTTTGACGTGGTGCCCCACTGGGACATCTGTGCCGAGCTGGGCATTTTTCACCCCGAGCGCAGCGCCCGCATGAGCGGCAGCGGCTTCACTTTGCTCACCGGGCAGGGCGCCCGGCTGGAGCGCGCCCTCATCAACTGGTTTTTGGATGTGCACCTGGAGCAGGGCTACACCGAAGTGAACGTGCCCTACCTGGCCAACCGTGCGGCCATGACCGGCACCGGCCAGTTGCCCAAGCTGGAAGACGACATGTACCACGCCCCGGTGGACGACCTGTTCCTCATCCCCACCGCCGAGGTCACCGTCACCAACATCCACATGAAGGAAACCTTCGACGCGGCGGATCTGCCGGTGAGCTACTGCGCGGCTTCGCCCTGCTTCCGGCGCGAAGCCGGCGCCGCGGGCAAGGACACGCGCGGCCTGCTGCGGGTGCACCAGTTCAACAAGGTGGAAATGGTGAAGTTCGTGAAGCCGGAGACGAGCTGGGATGAACTGGAAACCCTCACCGGTCACGCCGAGGAACTTCTGCAGAAACTCGGCCTTCCCTACCGGGTGCTGGCCCTGGCGACCGGCGATCTCAGTTTCGCAGCCAGCAAGTGTTACGACCTGGAGGTTTGGTCGCCCGGGGTGAAGGCCTGGCTCGAGGTCAGCTCGTGCAGCAATTTCGTGGATTTCCAGGCCCGGCGCGCCGGCATCCGCTTCAAGGGTGACGGTGAGAAGGGGTTCGTCCACACCCTCAACGGGTCCGGACTGGCCCTGCCGCGGGTCATGGTGGCCATCATGGAAAATTATCAGACGGGCGACGGACGCATTCGCGTGCCCGAGGTGCTGGTGCCCTACATGGGCGGCCGGGAGTTCATCGAATAGATGGCCAATTCCTTCTGGCAGAAGAGTCTGCGAGGACTGCGCAAGCGGTATATTTTCAATATATATCTGTTGGTGGGCAGCCTCAGCATCGTGGTGGCCACCACCATCTTCACCATCCGTGTGTCAAAACGGGTCGAGCGCCAAAGCTATCTGACCACCGAGCTCATCTCGGGCGTGGCCAGCCGTCTGCTGGTGGGGGACGACCCCGAGGAGATGGTGCCCATCATCAAGATGATCAACGAGGTCTCGGTGCCCATCATCCTGACGGACAACGGGGGGCGACCGATTGTCTGGAACTCCCCGGTGATCGGGGTGCCTCTGCCCGATTTCAGGACCTTGCAGAACGTGAACATCTCCACGTCCAAGAACCCCATCATCAAGGAAATCCTGCAACTGATCGAGACCTACGACCAGTCGCAGCAGCCGTTCGCCATCATCACGCCCGACGGGCAGCGGGTGGGGACCCTGCACTACGGGCGGTCGGAACTGAGCCGTCAGCTGCAGATCATGCCCTACCTGGAACTGATGGTCATGGCCCTGTTCTTCCTGGTGATCCTATGGGCTCTGCAGGGACGCAAGGAGGCCGAACAGAAGGCCCTGTTTGCGGGCATGGCCAAGGAAACGGCCCACCAGCTGGGGACCCCGCTGACCAGTATCATGGGCTGGGTGGCCTTGCTTGAGGATCGCATCGGCAAGTCGGACGACGTGCTGGTGGAACTGAACCGCGACGTGAACCGCCTGAGCATGATCAGCGCCCGCTTCAGCCAGATCGGCTCCATGCCCAAACTGGACGACTCGGACATCAACGAGATGATGGACGAGGTCATCTACTACTTCCAGCGGCGCCTGCCCCATCTGGGCGGCCGGGTGCAGCTGCGGCGCGAGGGCGTGGTCACGGGCCGGGTGGTCTTCAATCGCGACCTGCTGGGCTGGGTCCTGGAAAACCTCATCCGCAACGGCATCGACGCCCTGACCGACGCCAAGGGCACCATCACCCTGAACCTGGAGGACCGCGAGGACGGCGGCGTGACCCTGCTGGTTTCGGATACGGGCAAGGGGATTCCCGCCCGCGTCGGGAACAAGGTCTTCGAGCCCGGGTTCACCACCAAGAGCCGCGGCTGGGGCATGGGGCTGGCGTTGGTCAAACGGATCGTTACCCAGTATCATGGGGGACGGATCTCCATCAAGAGCACCAGCGGTCACGGGACCACCTTCGAGGTGATCCTGCCGCCGGCCGGCCCGGAAACCACGGATCCCCTTCCTGCCTGACCAAAGGAGCCCATTGTGGCCTACCAGATTCTCTGGGTTGACGACAACATCGAGGAACTCCGCTCCCATCTCATGTACCTGGGCGAGAAGGACTATCAGGTGCAGGGCGTGACCAACGGCACCGACGCTTTGGCCGTGCTGCGCGAACGCAACTTCGACGCCATCCTGCTGGACGAGATGATGCCCGGCATGGGCGGGCTGGAAACCCTGGAGGAGATCCGCAAGATCGACGCCAACATCCCGGTGGTGATGATCACCAAGAGCGAGGCCGAGGACCTCATGACCCGGGCCATCGGCAAGCGGATCGACGACTATCTGGTCAAACCCGTCTCACCCATCCAGGTGCTGTCGGCGCTCAAGCGCCAGGTGGAGGCCCGTCAACTGGCCAGCCAGGAGGTCACCCGGGACTACATGAGCAACTTCATGGCCGTCAGCGACCGCATCGCCACGGCCACCAGCCCGGCCGACTGGGAGGGCATCTACAAGGACCTGACCAAGTGGGACATGGACCTCTTCGAGTACAGCGACCACGGTCTGCTGGAAACCCTGGGCGAGCAGCAGGCCGCGGCGAACCAGGCCTTCGGGCGCTACGTGCGGGAGAACTACAAGCGCTGGGTGGCCGAGGATGCCACGCCCGGCGTGGGTGAGGACGGCACCGCCGTGGGCGACACACCCCTGCTGAGCCCCCATCTGTTCGAGACCTGGATTGAACCGGAGATCAAGAACAGCAAGCAGGTGTTCTGGATTCTCATCGACTGTATGCGCCTGGACCAGCTGCGCATGATCGAGTCGCTGCTGGAGCCCTATTACCATCTGGACCGGCGCAACTACTGGTCCCTTTTGCCGACGGCCACACCCTACGCCCGCAACGCCCTGTTCGCCGGGCTGTATCCCCTGGACATCGCCGAGGGCTATCCCCAGTGGTGGGTGGGCAACGCCGACCACGAGGGCAGTCGCAATGCCCACGAGGGCGATCTGCTGAACGAGCTGCTGAACCGCACCGACAGCGCGGCGAAGGGCAGTTCCCGCTACTTCAAGATCTCCGACGCCCGGGACGTGGACCCTCTGCACCGCAACCTGGGGTCGCTGGGTGACACCAAGCTGGTGGCGTCGGTCTACAACTTCCTGGACATCATGGCGCACGGCCGCAGCCAGAACCGTATCCTCAAGGAACTGGCGCCCGACGAGGCCGCCTTCCGCTCGCTGATGCGCTCCTGGTTCGAGCACTCCAACCTCTACGAGGTCCTGCGCAACCTGGCCCGCCGCGACTGCACCGTGATCCTGACCACCGACCACGGCTCCATGCTGTGCCGTCGGAGCATGAAGATCCGGGGGAACAAGGACACCAGCAGCAACGTGCGCTACAAGTTCGGCGACAACCTGGGCGTGGACGACGAGAAGGTCATGCTCATGAAGAACCCGGAGGAGTACCGCCTGCCGGCCCAGACCTCCATCGAGAACTACGCGATCACGTCGGAGAACCACTACCTGGTGTATCCCACCAAGTTCCACGAGTACGAGCGGCTCTATCGGGACAGTTTCCAGCACGGCGGTATCAGTCTCGAAGAGATGATCTGCCCCTTCATGGTCATGAAGCCGAGGTAGGCCGCGCTGATGGATCTCCACGCCCTGCCCCACCCGGAGGCCTTCTCCCGCAAGCGGGTGACCGACGGTCCGGACGCCACCGGGGACCTGGGCCGCCGCATGTCCGGGTGTCTGCGCGGGGGCGAAATCATTCTGCTGTACGGGTCCCTGGGGGCCGGCAAGACCTGTCTGGTGCAGGGACTCTGCCGGGAACTCGCCGTCCGCGAAGAGGTGGTGTCGCCCACCTTCACCCTGGTCAACACCTACGACGGACGGCTGCGGGTCCACCACCTGGATTTCTACCGTCTGGAGCCGGGGCACGACCTCAACGACATCGGCGTGCCTGACCTGTTGGACGAAGTGTGGGACGGAAGCGCGGTGCTGTTGGTGGAATGGCCAGGGCCCCTGCTAGGGGAACTGGAGGCCGACACACCGCGGATCGACCTGCTGGTCTCGCCGGGGGCCGCGACCGACCAGCGGGTGTGGCACCTGCGCCAAACACCCGCTTTGACCCCCGAATGGGCCGACCTCTTTCCCCTCGCCTGTGGAGACGCCTCATGCTGACTCTGGCTTTCGACACCGCCACCAACTGGGGCCGCTTCGCCCTGGCCGAGGACGGCGACCTGCTGGCCTACCGTCCGCTCAACGTGTCCGGCAGTTATGCCGACGCCCTGCTGCCGGTGATCCAGGATCTGCTGACCGAGGCGGGGCGCGCCCAGGCCGATATCAAGGCCGTGGCCGTGACCGTGGGGCCGGGCAGTTTTACGGGGGTGCGCATCGGCGTGGCCACGGCCAAGGGCCTGGCCTATGGGTTGGGGTGCGAGCTGTATGCGGTGACGTCCCTTGAGGCCATGGCCGGGGCCCTGCTGAAAGAGCATCCGGAGGTGGCGTGGGCCGTCCCCGTGCTGGATGCCCGTCGTCAGCAGGTCTACGCCGGATTGTATGCCCGTGCGGGGAGCTGGGTGAAAACGGTGCTGGCACCGGAGTCCCTGCGCCCGGATGCCTGGTGGGAGCGCCTGGGCGAGGCTCTGGACGCCCCCGGCGGAGCGGCCTACGGCGGTGATGGCGTGCCATTGCTGCTGGGTCAGGGGGCGGAGTTGCGGAATGATTTGAAAGGCCTGGGCGAACCCGAGCTGCGTCGTTGGACCACCGCCCATCCGGCCACCGCCCGCGATCTGGCCCAGGCCATCAGCTCCGGGACCAGCGGACTGACTGCGGTGCATCCCTTCGCCCTGGTGCCCGAGTATCTGCGCGGGTCCGATGCGGAGCTCAAGCGCGACCTGGACCTGACCCCGCTGACCCCCGGCACGGATATCAGCATCCACAAGGGGTCCGCCGACGATGGCCGCTGATGCCTCCCTTCAGGTGCGGGACGCCCAGCCGGATGATCTGGAGGGGGTGGTCGCCATCGAGACCGAAAGTTTCGACGACCCCTGGAGCCCCTTCACCCTGCTGGGGGAACTGCACCCCGATCCGCTGCGCCTGCCCCTGGTGGCGGTGACCGGCGACGAGGTCTGCGGCTATCTCATGGCCTGGCGCATGGTGGACCAACTGCACATCCTGAATATCGCCACGGCCCGGCACCGGCTGCGGCAAGGCGTGGCCACGGCCCTGCTGTTGGCGGCCGCCCGGCGGGCCCGCACCGACGATTTGCCGGAAATCACCCTCGAAGTGCGTCGGAGCAATGCTCCGGCCATCGGATTCTATCAGCGCTATGGGTTTGTCGAAATGGGGGTTCGGCCGGGCTACTATCCCGACACGGGGGAGGACGCCCTGGTCATGACCGCGGCCACGGACGGGGTGTTGGGCGGCTGACAAGCACGAAAAGGGTTGTCCCGCGCCCCTCGCAGGGGCTAACTTACGGCATTGCGACGGCTCAATTATCCAAGGAGGACGCTTTGTCCTGGTTGACCGAGGCGGCCAAGGGCATCAAGGCCCTGACCAGCCAGAAAAAAGACATTCCCGACAACCTGTGGCAGAAATGCCCCAAGTGTTCGGAAGTCCTCTATCAGCGCGAGCTGGACCGGAACCTCTGGGTTTGCGGCAGCTGTGGCCATCATCTGCCCTTTTCCACCGAGCAGTACATCAATCTGCTGTTCGACGAGGGCACCTGGGAAGAGACCCACATGGGGCTGACCAGCACCGATGCCCTGGACTTCAAGGATTCCAAGCGCTACAAGGACCGCATCAAGGCCTCCATTGCCAAGACCGGCAAGGAGGACGCCGTGATCACCGGCCGGGCCCAGATCGGCCTGGTGCCGGTGTCCGCCTCCATCATGGATTTCAGTTTCATGGGCGGCAGCATGGGCTCCGTGGTGGGCGAGAAAATCGCCCGCGCCCTGCTGGACAGTCTAAAGCACCGCGAGGCGGCCATCATCCTCAGCCGCAGCGGCGGCGCCCGCATGCAGGAGAGCCTCCTGTCCCTCATGCAGATGGCGAAGACCAGCGCGGTGCTGGCCCGTTTGCGCAAGGAAGGCATTCCCTTCATCTCGGTGCTGACCAACCCCACCACCGGCGGCGTCACGGCCAGCTATGCCACCCTCGGCGACATCAATGTGGCCGAGCCCGGCGCCCTCATCGGTTTCGCGGGGCCGCGGGTGATCAAGCAGACCATCGGCGGCGACCTGCCCGAAGGCTTCCAGAGTTCCGAGTTCCTGCTGGAAAAGGGCATGGTTGACTCGGTTGTGGTACGGAAGGACCTGAAGGACTTCCTGGAGCGGACCCTGCACTGGTTCGTCGACGGCCGGGACGTTTCCGTGCGCCGCCCCCCGCGGGGCTGATCCGCATGGCACTGGACAGGCCGCGCCAGGGCGACTCAAGCGCCCATCCCGGCGAACCCGGGGTGGGCGTCGACTTGTCCCCCCCCTTTGTGGCCGAAGACGCGGCCACCCGCTGGCTGTTCAGCCTCAACCGCTTCGGCATCCGGCCCGGCCTGCAACGAGTGGAAGGTCTGCTCTCGGACCTGGGACACCCGGAAACCGATCTGCGCACCCTGGTGACCGCCGGAACCAACGGCAAGGGCAGCACCACGCGGATTCTGGCCCGCCTGCTGGAAGACGCCGGCTACAAGGTGGTCACCTATACCAGCCCGCACCTGCTCAAGGTGTATGAGCGGATCACCATCAACGACGTGCCCATCGACCCGGAGGACTTCTCCCGCCGCGTCACCGCGATTCGCCCCCTGACCGAAAAATACGAGGCCAGCTGGTTCGAAACCCTGACGGCGCTGGCGGTGCAGGTGGCCAAGGATGAACAGGCCGACTTCCTCTGCTGCGAAGCCGGCCTGGGCGGACGGCTGGACGCCTCCAACGCCCTGCCCGCGGTGGCTACGCTGCTGACCACCGTCAGTCTGGATCATCAGCGTATCCTGGGGGAGAGCCGGCCCGAAATCGCCGCCGAAAAACTGGGTCTGCTGAAGCGGAACACCCCGCTCTTCTGCGGGCTGGACGCCGACCTCAGGGACCAGGCCTTTCGCGCGGCCATCCTCAGCGGCAGTCCGGCCTACTTTCTGGAAGAACTATCCCGTCGCGACCGGGACGCGGCGGCCGGCACCTGGCAGCTGACCCTGCGGGAACACGTGTATCCGGATCTGCCGGACCCGGGCACCGAGGCCATGCGGCGGAATATTTCGCTGGCCCTGTTGGCCTTGACCGAACTGGGCCCCCGGCTGGACAAGGGGCTGCTGCCCGCGGATATCCCGGCCTCCCTGGGGAATCTTTTCCTGCCGGGACGGTACCAGAGCGTGCTGCTGAATCCGCACTGGATCTTCGACACGGCCCACAACCCGGAGGCCCTGTCCGCCGTCCTCACCGAGTTCACAGCGCGGCCGACATCCGGCCGCCGGGTGCTGGTCTTCGGCGCCATGTACGACAAGGACCTGCCGACGGAGTTGACGGAATTGGCCCGCCGGTTCGACCATGTGATCGGGGTGCCCGTGTCCCTGCCCCGGGCCCGCACCGGGGACGAACTGGAAGCCCTGTTCAACGGCTGGGGCCTGGGCGCCGTGCCCTGGTCCGGTCAGCCGGACCTGCCCGCCTGCAGCGTGGCCCCGACCATCGGCGAGGCGCTGACCCGCCTGGGACGCCATCTGGTCCCCGCGGACGAGGTCCTGGTCACCGGCAGCTGTTTCACCGTGGCGGAAGTCCTGTTTCAACTGGGATTGACGGATCTGGAGCAAACCCGGCGTGCCCGCCCCGCGGCCGACGTCCTGGGTTAACCGAACGAAGGAGCCAACATGAGCGCGGACCTGTTTCTGGGGGCGGACACCGGTGGCACCGGTGTCAAATTCATCATCACCGACCCCGCCTCCGCCGTGCTCCACGAAGGCGACATTCCCACCAATCCCGACAGCGGACCCGATACCATGTCGCGCCTGGCCGACGTGGCCCGGGACCTCCTGGGCGGCGACCTCGACCGTTTGCAGGGGGTGGGGCTGGCCTGCGCCGGCATCGTCAATCCGCGCACGGGCTGGCTGGGCCGGTCGCCCAATCTCCCGGGCTGGGAAAACAATCACCTGGGGCAAACCCTCAGCGCCGCCTTTGCCGACAAACCGGTGGTCCTGGCCAACGATGTGAATGCGGCCCTCTATGGAGAATACCGCCAGGGCGCCGGGCAGGGCTGCGACAACCTGATCATGATCGCCCTGGGCACCGGCGTGGGTGGAGGCGTGCTGCTGAACGGGAAGCTGGTTCTGGGGTCCCACTTCGGCGCGGGGGAAATCGGTCACATGATTCTGGACCCCAGGGGACCGGTGTGCACCTGTGGCAGCCAGGGCTGTCTGGAGGCCTGGGCCGGCAGCGTGGCCCTGCTCAAGGCCGCCCACCGCCTGGCCCGGGATATCTGCACGCCGGCCTTCGCCAACCTGGTGCTGGACCGGGGCGAGTCCCTGACGCCGCGGGATCTGTCGATCCTGGCCGAAACCGGCGATCCCACGGCCATTGAACTGTTCGCCGCCGCCGGCCGCCGCCTGGGGCAGGCCGTGGGCAACCTCATCAACCTTCTGGACCCGGACCAGGTGATCATCGGCGGCGGCGTGGCCAAGGCCGGCGACCTCATACTGGGCCCCTGTCGCGACATGATCCCGGGCATCGTCCTGGGTGCCGAGGCGGCCAAGGTGCCGGTGGTGCCCGCCGGGCTGGGTCATCTGGCCGCGGCGGTGGGCGCGGCCTGTTTGGCGCGGGAAGCGGGGGCCACCCCCTGATGCACGGTTCCGGCACGGCAGCCAGGGGGGATCGAAGGCGCAGGGCCCTGCGCTGGATCAGCCTGTCCGTGCTGGGGGTGCTGGTGGGATTGGGTCTGGCCGATCTGCGGCCCCGGACCGCCCGGGCCGCTCAACCGGTTGACCGTCCCCTGTCCAAGATGGAGAGCGACCGTTTTATCGACCGCGTCATCGACGGCGAGCGCGTGGCCATCATGCTGGGCAACGTCTTCATCGACCGGGATACCCTGACCGCCGCCAGCGATACGGCCTACTACTACCGCGAACAGGAAGTCTTCGAGTTCCTGGGCAACGCCCACTTCACCCGCAACGGTGCCATCCTGGACTGCCGACGGGCCCTCTACGACCGCAACTACGGCAACGGTGATTTCTTCGGCGACGTGCGGCTGGTGGACGGCGAGGTCATCGGCACCGGCGCCAAGGCCGAATCCCGTGAGGGCGGCCGCTTCATGCGGCTCATCGGCGACGCCCTGCTGGTGTCCCCGGACTACACCGTGCGTGCGGACACCATCACCCGCGACCGGCTCAACGGGGTGGGCGAGGCCTTCGGCCACGTGCGGATCATGGAGCCGGGGTCGAAGAACCTGGTCACCGGCGACCACGCCATCTTCCAGGGCCAGGGGGACGAGGAAGTGGCCGAGGTGGACCGCAACCCGGTGCTGACCAGCCGGGAGAACGACGGGGGCATCCTCACCGGGACCGCCGGCCTCATGCGCTTCTACCGCGCCGAGGACAAGGTGGTCATGGTGGATTCGGTGCGCATCCAGAAGGGGCAGACCCTGGCGCTGGCCGACACCGCCGTGGCCTACGGACAGGAGAAGATGGTCCTGCGCGGCACCCCCAGCGTGAGCATGGGCGGGACCAGCACGCTGTTCGGGGAAGAGATCGAGTTCGAGTATGTCGACGGTCAACTCGAACGGGTGATTCTCGACGGCAGTGCCCGCATGGAGGACGCGGCCCCCGACAGCCTGGCCCAGGCGGTGCGCGGCGTGCCCGAGATGGACATCCTGGAGGGCGACAGCATTTCCGTGGAATTCGATAACGAGGAAATTTCCCGGAGCGTGGTGGTGGGCCGCGGGCACAGCATCTACACGCCGCTGGACCTGGAGGAGGAGATCGCCACCAACGACGTGAACGGCGACACCATCATCATCGATTTCGTCCAGGGGCAGGTGGGCCGGGTGCGGGTCATCGGCAACATGGAGGGCACCTACCGCTTCGCCCGCATGCAGGCCATGCGCGAGATGCTGGGCAAGTCCAAGCGCCTGGTGGACATGCTGGCCCGCAGCGAGGACGACAGCTCCGCCTTCGCCGACTCGCTCATTGCCCTGGGCGTGGACAGCAGCCGGGTGGCCATCGCCGACTCCCTGATCATGCAGTACGCCGATTCCCTGGCCATGGACGCGGGGCTGCCCGCGCTCAGTACCCTGATTCCCGCGGGGCAGTCCAACGCCGCGGGCATGGACTCCCTGATGACCGCGGCGTTGGACTCCCTGGCCGCCGCGGGGTACGACACCAGCCAGTCGGCCCTGGACTTCCTGGCCAACGCCGAGGACGTGAAGTACAGCGGTGGCCTGTTGGACTTCCGCATGCGGGACCAGGAAATCGATATCCAGCGCAACGGGGTGCTCACCTTCGGCAGCATGAAACTCACCGCCGATCACATCAAGCTGAACACGGGCACGCGGGAGCTCTACGCCGACGGGGATCCGCTGGTGGAGGATTCCGAAACCATTGCCGGCCGGCGCCTGGGCTACGACTTCGGCAACAAGACCGGCGCCGTGGCCGACGGCGTGACCACCTTCGACAACTACTACTACGTGGGCGACGAGATCAGGCGCTTCCCGGACACCACCCTGAAGATCTGCGGCGGCACCATGACCTCCTGCGATCTGGCGGAACCGCACTACCACTTCTGGGCCGACAAGATGAAGATGCGGATGGACGACAAGGTGGTGGCCAAACCCATCGTGCTGCGCGTGGGGCACATGCCGGTGTTCGCCCTGCCCTTCTATTTCAAGAGCCTGAAGGACGGACGGCAGTCGGGGATTCTCTTTCCGTCCTTCGATTTCGGCTGGTCCAGCCGGGAGGGCCGCTACATCCGCGACTTCGGCTACTACTGGGCCACCAACGAGTATCTGGACTTCATCTTTGAGGGCGACTACAACGAGCGACGCGAGTTCGGCTACCGCATCAGCAACCGGTACGTGAAACGGTACGCCTTCAACGGTGGGGTGGACTACAGCGCCAAGAAGGGGCTCGGCGACAACAACGTGGACGAGTGGCAGTTCCGCTGGAACCACAACCAGCCCACCCTCTTCGACGACTATAAATTCCGTTCGGACGTGAAGATGGCCAGCAAGTCGCTCAGTTCGAACGATCTCACCAGCAGCGGCGGCCGCGACGTGGTCAGCGGCGAACTCAAATCCACGGTGTATGTGAACCGCAGCTTCGACTTCATGACCGCCAGCGTCAACGCCAGCCGGACCGAGCGGGTGAACAACGAGGACCCGGACGACCCCTCGTCGAACAACGTGCTCTACAACATGACGCTGCCTTCGTTGAGTCTGAGTTTCAAATCCCGCAACCTGAAGGCCCCCCTGCGCGGGGCGGAGCAGGGCAACTTCCTGGGCAATCTGGCGCGCAATACGACCTTCGGTCAGGGCTACAAGATCAATTCCACCTACGCGGGCTACGAACTGACCAAGAACTCCACCACCCAGGCCTCGGGTAACTGGAACCTGGACCTGCGTCTGCCGCCGGTGGGCCCTCTGACCCTGAGCTTCGGGACCTCGGCCAATCACAGCTGGACCCGCAACGCCAACAAGGGCTCCGAGTACGTGGCGGACACCGACACCACCTGGCACTACGAGGCCTTCGACACGGTGGAGGAGACCCGGAACACCGGGCTGTCCTTTTCCACGGGATTGTCCGGGGCCGTCTACGGGTTGATCCCCCTGCAGGTGGGACGGATGCAGGCGGTGCGCCACACCCTGCGCTCAAGCGCCAGTTGGAACCTGCGGCCGGGGCTGTCCTCGGGCCAGATCCACAGCACCAGCGTGGGCCTCAGCATGAGCAACCGTTTCGACGTGAAATACCTGTCCGGCGCCGTGGATTCCACCCTGACGGAGAAGAAGCTCGACGGCGTCATCGACTGGTCCCTCAACACTGCCTACTCGCCCAAGAACCCTGCGGGCCAGCGGTGGTCGAACATTTCCAGCGGGTTGACCATCAAACCCGGACAGCATCAGGCCCTGCGTCTGAAGGTGAGCAACACCATCAATCCGGTGAACCTGGCGCTCATACGCACCAGCTTTACCTACGGTCTGAATTTCTCCGGCAAGCTGGACGTGGGGGAGGTGGCTGCCGAACCGGAGCCGAATCGCCGCGAGGAACTGGACCGTCTGGGGCTGGATCCGACCGCCGCGGACAGCACGGGTCTGCGGGACGATCTGGCCTTCGGCGACCAGGGTTACGAGGACAATCCCGAGGAGTTTTTCGATGGTGAGGAGAGCTCCTTCCAGGATTTCTACAACAAGCCGGGGCGGGAGACGGGCCCCAATGCCAAGGACCCGACCGAGGGTGGCCGCATCATTCCTTTCCGTGCAAACGCCTCAATGTCATACAGTTACGACAATATCTCCCAGAAAAAACGGGCCAGCGCCAATTTCTCCGTTTCCGCCAACATCACCGCCAAATGGGACTTCAGGTACCAGGGGTCCTTCGACCTGGTGACCGCCTCGCCCGTGCAACAGCGGTACAGCCTCAAGCGCGACCTGCACTGCTGGTCCCTCGAGTTCAATCGCACCATCAGCGCCGTCAATTCGGAATTCGGTTTCCGCATCTACCTGAAATCCATTCCCGCCCTCAAGTTCACCCGCGGCGTGGAGGACGGCATGGGCAGTCTCGGCGGCGGACTCTACTGATCGGCTCGCCCCGCCCATCCCTGGAAAACCCGCGTCAGCATTGGAAAAACTCCATTATTTGTATTGACAGGTCTTTCGGCGGCGGGGGTTAATAGCCGAAAGAAAGGGGGTGAGATAATGAACAAGACTGAACTCACCGAAAAGTTGGCCAAGAAGACCGGAATGAGCAAAGCCGCTGCCAAGCGGGCCGTCGACGCGATTTTCTCCACCGCTCCGCGGGAAGGGATCATCGCCAGCGCCGTGTCCAAGGGGGACCGGGTCCAGATCACGGGCTTCGGAACCTTCGAACAGCGCAAGCGCAAGAAGCGGATGGGGCGCAACCCTCAGACGGGTGCGAGCCTGACCATTCCCGCGGCCAAATACCCTGCTTTCGTGGCGGGCAAGAGCCTGAAGGAACGGGTGCAGAAGTAGCAACCGTTTGGGAATACAGGGGCGGCTGAACGGCCGTCCCTTTTTTTTCATCTTGCAAACACCTGTGAACTTGGTAGGATTTACAGGTTGCATGTGCGAGGCGTACCCGACAGGAGAGGTTATGGATTTTCCAGTTTGCAAAAAATGTGACAACGGGTTGCTGTTGCCTCTTTCGGATTACGGCCGCGACGGGGCCGCCATCCGGTACAAGGCCTGGGTGTGTCACAATCCCAAATGCGGCTACAGCATCCGGATCGACAACGGGGAAATCAGCCAGGGGCACACGATCCGCGAGTCCGCCAAGTAGCGCCGCTTCGGCGGTTCACGCCGGGTCAGCGCTCCGTCCCGGGCGGCCGTTCTCCATCAGCCAGCGGCCCAGCCAGACCAGAGCCACCAGCGACCCTCCCAGCCAGAAATAATCCGACATGGCAAAGCCGGCCGCTTCGGCGGTGGGCTCGGGCATCTGCATCATGAACACGAGGGTCAGACCGTTGTGGGCCGCATGGGTTACCCAGCAGGCGGTGACCGACCCGGTGTGCTCGTGGATGAACGCCAGCACCAGACCCACGCCCATGAGCCCGAACAGGAGCCAGAGCTGGAAGTGCATCAGGCCGAACAGGAGACTGGAGGCCACGGCGCCGTACACCGGCCCCCAACTGGAGCTGAGCAGGCGGTGCAGCAGGCCGCGATAAACCAGTTCCTCCACCAGCGGACCGACAACCACCACCGACAGGAAAGCCAGGGCATAGCCGCCGGGTGTACGGGGCAGGTGGTCCTGGAAGTAGGTTAACGCTTCCGGAGAGGCCGGAAACAGGCGCAGGGAAAGTTCGGCCAGGAAAGACGTGGGAATGAGGGCCGCCCCGGCAAAGAGCAGGGAGATCATGAGGACCCGACGGGGCGGTTGATCCAGTCCGAAATCCGCCACCGGGTCCAGACCGAAACTGCGGCCCACCGCATACAGGGGCAGCAATACGCCCAACAGACCGCCGCCCAGCACCGGCAGCAGCAGGCCGCCGCCGGCCATGAAGAAAATAACCTGGAAGGTGAAATTGCCCACCACCAGCCCGCCGATGAGGATCAGAAGCCGGCTCAGGGGCCAGGAGGTCCAGATGCCGCGCAGAGGCGCGGGCGGCGTTTCGGGGGCAAAGGGATCCGGAAGATTGATCATGGCGGTAATAGTGGTCCGATTGTTGTTTGAGATCAATACTTCCTTTGTGTCATAGTGGCCCGTCAGCTTCGGGCGAAGAAAGTTTGTGGAAAGGGGCCTTCGTGTCAGCCAGAGCCATCGATGCCGTCATTTTCGATCTCGACAATACGCTCACCGATTTCATGCATGCCAAGGAGAGTTCCATCCGGGCCGCCGTGGATGCCATGATCGACGCGGGGCTGCCCATCGCGCCGGGCGAGGCGGTGGACGGGATCTTTGCCCTCTACAAGGACGTGGGCATCGAGAACCAGAAGATCTTCAACCTGTGGCTGGAGCAGACCACCGGCGAGGTGGACGACCGTATCCTGGCCGCCGCCGTGGTGGCCTACCGGCGGGCCCGGGGCGGGTCCCTGGTCCCCTATCCCCACGCCAAGTTCGTGCTGAACCGTCTGCTCAAGAGCGGCTACAAGCTGGCCGTGGTGAGCGATGCGCCGCGCTTCGAGGCCTGGCTGCGCCTGAACTACCTGGGCCTTCAGCACACCTTCGACCTGGTGCTCACCTTCGACGACACCGGGTATCACAAGCCGGATCCCCGACCCTTCCTCATGGCGCTGGACGGGCTGCAGGTGGAGGCCGAGCGCACGCTGCTCATCGGCGACTGGAAGGAACGGGACATCCTGGGTGGACAGAACGCGGGCCTGCACACCGTTTATGCCCGCTACGGCGACTTATACTCCCAGTATGCGGACAAGGCCCCGGACAATCCCACCGAACCGGATTTCGTGGTGGATGACCTGCTGCAGCTGCTGGGCGTTCTGGACAAGTTGAACGGGGGAGAGGGATGAAGATCTGCACCGCGGCCCAGATGGCCCGCATCGATGCGGAGACCATAGCCGCCGGCACACCCGGCCTGGAGCTCATGGAGCGGGCCGGCGAGGCTCTCACCGACGTGCTGCTGGATTTTCTCCACGAAAAATCCCACCCCCATGATCACGGGGGCTGCGGCCACGGCGGCTGTGATCATGGTGAGGCGGACGCACCGGATTCCGTGCTCATTCTGTGCGGCAAGGGGAACAACGGCGGGGACGGTCTGGTCATGGCCCGCCTGCTGCAGGCCGAGGGTCTGGCGGTGGGCCTCCTGCTTCTGGCCAAGCCCGGAGACCTGTCGCCTGACGCGGCGGTCAACCTGACGAAGCTGCCCCCGGAGGTGTCGGTGGTCCAGGTGCCCGCCGACCAGTGGGTGGACGCGTTCGAAGACCTGTCCGAAGACGCGGACGTGGTGGTGGACGCCATCTTCGGCACGGGTATCACCCCGCCCCTGCGACCGCCCCATGCCGCTTTGATCCGCGCCCTGAACGACACGGGCCTGCCCTGCCTGGCGGTGGACATCCCCTCGGGAATCAACGGCGACGACGGCGGTGTGGACCCGGTGGCCGTGGCCGCGGACATCACCGCCACCGTGGGATTACCCAAGTGCGGCTTGCTCCTGGCCCCGGGGCGGGATTTCTGCGGAGAGCTTGTCACCCTGGATATCGGCTTTCCGCCGGAGATCGTGGCGCGTCACACCGACAATCTCCATCTGTTGGAGCGCGAGGACTATCTGGCCCTGCTGCCGGCGCGACCCACCGCCGGACACAAGTACGACAACGGCACACTCCTGGCCGTGGCCGGCTCCCGGGCGTTCGGGGGGGCGGCATACCTTACGGGGTTGGGGGCCCTGCGGTCCGGGGTGGGTCTGCTCACCCTGGCGGTGCCCACCTGCCTGGAGACGAGTCTGCGGACGGGCCTGCCCGAAGCAGTGCTGGCCCCCCTGGCCCAAACCGAAAGCGGCACCCTGGCCGCCGTGGATCCGGCCGCCCGCGACGCCCTGCTCACCCGACAGCGGGCCCTGGCGGTGGGCCCGGGACTGGGCGCCGATCCGGCGACCGATGCCTGGATCGCGGATCTGGCGGCGTCGGTGGATCGGCCGCTGGTCCTGGACGCCGACGGTCTGGGCGCCTTCGCCCGCCAGGACCGCGCACCGACCTTCAAATCAACCGCGGTGGTTCTCACGCCCCATGCGGGGGAACTGTCCCGCCTGGCGGGCCTGACGTCCGCCGAGGTCCTGGCCGATCGCTTCACCCTGTGCGCGGATCTGGCCCGGCGCTGGAACGTGGTGCTCATGCTCAAGGGAGCCCCCAGCCTCATCGCCGCGCCGGACGGTCGGGTCTTCATCAATCCCACCGGCGACGACGCTCTGGCCCGCGGCGGGTCCGGCGACGTGCTCACCGGTCTGGTGGGCGGCCTGTTGGCCCAGGGGGCAACCGCCTTGGACGCGGCCCTGCTCGGCGCTTACATTCTCGGCCTGGCCGGCACACGCGCCGCCCGCAACCAGAGCACACGCTCGGTCCTGGTGCGCGAGACGGCTGCGGCCATCGGGCCGATCTTCGCGGAATTGGAAAAGGAAGCCAGCAGTTCGGCGGAACTGCGGGAGCGCATCTGGCCGGTGAACGGTGGGGACGGATCATGAGAATCCTGGGCATTGAAACATCCTGCGACGACACCAGCGTGGCGCTGTACGACAGCGAAGGCGGCGTGGTGGAGAATCTGGTGTCCAGTCAGGTCGACATCCACAACCACTTCGGCGGCGTGGTGCCCGAATTGGCGTCGCGGGCCCACCTGGTGAACCTCCTGCCTTTGGTGGACATGCTGCTGGCGCGTCAGTCCCTCAAGCTGACGGACCTGGACGGCGTGGCCGTCACCGCGGGACCCGGGCTCATCGGGGCACTCCTGGTGGGGCTGTCCACAGGCAAGGCCCTGGCCATGACCGCGGACCTGCCCCTGGTGGGCGTGCACCACATTGAAGGGCACATCCTGGCCAACGCCCTGACGCGCGATATGGAACTGCCGGCGGTGGTCCTGGTGGTTTCGGGCGGGCATTCCGAACTGATCCATATGCCCGCCATCGGTCATTATGAGCGACTGGGGGGAACCCTGGACGACGCTGCGGGAGAGGCCTTCGACAAGACGGCCAAGCTTTTGGGGCTGCCCTATCCCGGCGGGCCGGAGATCGACCGTTTGGCCAAACAGGGAACACCCGGGGCGTTCAGCTTTCCCCGGCCGCTGCTCAGGGATCCGCGGCTGGTGTTCAGTTTCAGTGGGCTGAAGACCGCGGTGCGCACCGTGGTGGACCCCATGCCCCGGCCTTTGGCCCCCCAGACGGTGGCGGATGTCTGCTACGAGGTCCAGGAGGCCATCTGCGAAAGCCTTTGCGCCAAACTGTTCAAGGCGGCCCGCAAAACCCATGTGAAGGCTGTTTACCTGGCCGGTGGAGTGGCGGCCAACGGCCGTCTGCGTGAGAGGGTGGCCGAGGAGGCCCAGCGCCGGAATCTTCACTTTCTGCCGCCGGAACGTGTCTACTGCACCGACAACGCAGCCATGATCGCCTATGCCGGATTCTGTCACCTGCAGGCCGGCCGCACAGATGGTCTGGATCTGGACAGCTTTCCGCGCGGTGCCCTTTCCTCCTGGCGCTGACCCGCAATTCCTTCAAACAGCTGAGTGGCACGTCCTTTGCGTGATGGCGAGGGTGGATTCCACCCGTGGTAGGGGGCCCAGCGGTGGACAAGCCCTGTTAGAAGGAAAAAAATGGATGTAAATGGAAAAATCCTGGTCGCGGACGATGAGCCGCATATCCGGCGAATTCTTGAATTCCTGCTCACTGGCGCCGGTTATGAGGTTCACTTCGCGGAAGACGGGCAGCAGGCGATCGAGGCCATCGGACCCTTCAATCCGGACCTGGTCCTGCTGGACGTGATGATGCCCAAACTGGATGGATATTCCGTACTGGAGAAAATCCGTTCAGGTCTGGACACTTCCCGCATACCCGTGATCATGCTCACGGCCAAGGGCGAGACCGAGGACCGTCTGAAGGGCCTGGGCGGCGGAGCCAACGACTATGTCAGCAAACCCTTCGACCAGGAGGAGTTGCTGCTGCGGGTCAAAAACCTGCTTCAGGCCACCCGCAGCGAGCGGGAGGCCAACCCCCTGACCGGCCTGCCTGGCAACCGGGCCATCGAGGCCGAAACCGTGTCCCGGCTGTCCTCCGGCCAGGATTTCGCCTTCATGTACCTCGATATCGACCGCTTCAAGAGCTTCAACGACTACTACGGCTACGCCCGGGGCGACCGGGGCATCTCCTTCCTGGCCGACGTGCTGCGCATCTGTTCGCGTCAATACGGGTCGGACAGCGATTTCATCGGCCACGTGGGCGGGGACGATTTCGTCATGATCACCGCCACCGAGGGGTCCGAGACCCTGGCCATGAAGATCATCGAGGAATTCGACGGGGGCATCGGCAACCTGCACGAACCCGAAGACTTCGAAAAGGGCTACCTGGAAGTGGTGAGCCGGTCCGGCGGGGTGAACCGTCATCCCCTCATCACGCTCACTGTGGCGCTGGTCTGCGAGGCCAACGGACGGTTCCTGCACCCGGCCCAGATCAGCGACACCATGGCCGAACTGAAACGCTACGGCAAGAGCATGGACAACTCGGTTCTGGTGCGCGAGCGCCGGACCCCCGAGGGCGCCAAGGAGTTCCTCGTTACGGAGGCGTCGTATTCCTCCAACGGCCATCCTACCCGATAGGGCGGGTTAATGACGCGACAGGCTGACACTCAAGTGACCGAACGCCGCGGCCCGGACCTCGTGTCCCGGGTTTTCGAGCATCTGGCCGGCCAGGGCGGATCGCCCCGGTTGGGCGATCTCATGCGGAGCCTGGTGACCACCCTGTCGGACCAGCCTTTGACCCGCGGGGTGGCGGTCTGCGCCGTTTCCTCCGAAACCGGCCTGCTGGATCCCGCCTGGACCCGGCGGGTCAAGCCCTGCCTCTGGAACAACCCTCGCACCGACACGCCCGAGTGGATCGTTCCGCCGACCGGGTGGCTGGAAGGGTCCCTGGACGACCCCCTGCGCGGGGGCTCCGGCCCCTATCCCGACGGCGGGCCCTGGCCGGAGTCCGAGTCCGCCGACGCGGCCTGGGTGCGTCTGACTCTGCGCGTGCATGACCGGACCGTGCTGACGCTCCACCTGGTCTTGGCCGGCGAGGAAAAGGCCATCGGCTGGTTCACCGGCGAGCTGGTCCGTCTGCAGGGGGCCCTGGAGCCCCTCCTGGAAATCTGGGCCGAGGCGGTGGGTCTGCGGGCCAACCTGAACCAGGCCCGCACCGAGAACCAGGCCCTGACCCGGCTGAGCCGTCTGCAGGGCCGCCTGGTGGCCATGGCCAGTCACGAGTTCAAGACCCCGCTGACCTCCATCACCGCCTACACCGACACCCTGAGCGCCCAGGTGACCGACGCCCACTTTCCCCACGCCACCGAATTCCTCGGCGTCATCCGCTCCGAAGCCGAGCGCCTGCTGCGCCTGGTGAACCGGATTCTGGATTTCTCCAGCCTGGACCATGGCCACCGCCTGCTGGGGGCGCGGCCGCTGGATATGGCCGACCTCATCAATGACACGGTCCGGGCCATGGCGCCCCGCATTGCGGAGAAGGGGTTGATCTGCCGGGTTGACCTGCCTGAGGACAGGCCTTTGGCCGAGGTGGAACCGGACCTGCTGCGTCAGGTGCTGATGAACCTGATCGGCAACGCCGTCAAGTACACCCCCGCCGGGGGACGGATCGACGTGTCCGTACGGGAAACCGCCGCCTCGGTGGAAGTCAGCATTGCCGACAACGGGCCGGGCATCCCGACCAAGGACATCCGGCGCATCTTCCGCGAATTCTACCGGTCCGACCGCACCGCGGAAAAGGAGGAGGGCTCGGGGCTGGGCCTGGCCATCGTCCGCCATATTCTGAATCTCCACGAGGGGCATATCGATGTGCGCCGGCGTACCAGCGGCGGGTCGGTCTTCTCGTTCCTGGTGCCCAAGGAAATGACCCAGCCCGGCCGTTTGCCCGCCCGCTTTACGCGGCAGGTGGACGAGGCCGAGGGGGTACGTCTGGGATCGTCGCTGCTGAGGCTCATGGCCGAGATGACCGCCCATCTGGGGGCCGCCCTGTTGCTGCGCGACGGGGAAGGCCGTCTGGTGCCCGTGGTTTCCATGGGGCTGGGAGGGCTGAGTCTGCCGGTCATCGGGTTGCCCGAGTCCCCCGGGATCCAGGCCCTCATGGCCACCGGCGGCGTGCTGTGCGACGGGCCCGCCACCGAGCCGGCTCTGGCGTGTCTCGGTGCCCTGCCCGGACCGGGAAACGGCGGGGCCCTGGTGGCCCTGGGCCAGGGCGAGGCCTGCCTCGGCCTGGCGGCGCTTGGCCGACGGGCCAACAGGGAGCCCTACACGCCGGCGGATCGGGACCAGATGCAGGTCCTGGCCGCGGTGGCGGGCAACGCCCTGGGCGCTCTGCTGGCGGACCGCTCGGCCGACCCGCAGCGATCGGCCACCGCCCGCGTGAACAAGGTCCAGGAAGCGGTGCGCCTCCTGCTCCAGATCCGGCGCAGTGGAATCCCCACGGCGTCGGCGCCGTCCCTGGCGCTCCTGTCGGGGCTGGCCGGACGGCTGGACATGAGTCCCCGGGACGTGGACAGCCTGCTGTATGCCGCCACCCTGCACGACGCGGGCATGGCCCGGGTCGAGGACGAGATTCTCATGGGGCCGGACGCCCTGACCTGGGATGAGCGGGACGAAGTGGAGCGGCACGTGGAGCAGGGCGTGGACCTGATGTCGCCCCTGCTGCAGGACGCCGAAGCCGAGGCCATCATCCGCCACCATCATGAAAGGGTGGACGGCAAGGGCTATCCCGAGGGTCTGCGCGAGGATGAAATCCCCCTGGGGGCCCGGGTGCTCGCGGTCATCGACGCCTGGTTCTCCCTCACCGAAGGCCGTCCCTACCGGGCGGGCGTTTCCGGGGGACAGGCCCTGGCGGAGATCCGGCGCCACGCCGGCACCCAGTTCGATATCCACGTCATGAACGAATTCGAAATCCTGTTGACGGAAATGGGCCTGCTGGCCGGTGCGGCCGCCCCGCCCGATCCGGCCGCCGCCGGAAACCGAGGAGTCTAGATGTCTACCGCCGCGAGGATCCTGATCGTCGATGATGAGCGTCCCCTGGTGACCCTGCTGACCCAGACCTTCGAGCAGGAAGGCCACCAGGTGGATACCGCCCACGACGGTATAGAGTGCATGAACAAGATGGCCCGCTTCCGGCCCGACGTGGTGCTGATGGACATCATGATGCCCAAGCTGGACGGCGTGGACACCACCCGGCTGATCCGCCGCAACCGCAGTTACGGCAACACCATCATCGTGGCCCTGTCGGCCAAGTCGGACGAGGAGACCCGCCAGCGCATGAAGGACGCCGGCGCCAACCTCTTCATGCGCAAACCCTTCGTCATCGCCAAACTCGTGGCCCGCGTGGCCCAGATGCTCGAGTCCAAGTCCGGACTCCGTTAGGAAGACCCCGTGCTGCTGTCGGTCCACAACATCCTCGCAATCCAGACCTGGCCGGCCGTGCTGGGCCTGGAGAGCGCCCAGGTGTCCGTGTCCGGACCCATGGTGCTCATGCTGATGCTGTTGACGGCGGTGGGTGTCTGGTGCGCGTCGGCCAGCGTGCGGTTCATGCAGAACCGGAAACGCTGGCACGCGGAACGCGCGAAGATGCAGGCCGAACACGAAACTCTTCAGGACAGTGTGCAACGCGGGGCGGGCGATGTCGTCAAACTGACGGATTATCTCGCCGGCCAGAAGGCCAAGACCGAGGCCATGCACACGCGCAGTCGGATCCTGGAAAAAATCCTGGCCATCTCCCCGCGGCTGAACACCACACGGAACCATCCCGAACTGTTGGACAATATCGTGGCCGCGGTGGAGGAAATCATGGGGTTCCGGCGCGTGGTGCTGCACATCTGGGCGGAGCAGACCCAGGCGTTCGAGGCCCGGGCCTTTGCCGGCGTGCGGGACGAGGCCAAAGCCTCCCTCATCGGCATCCAGGTCACCCGCGATGAATACGATGAACTGACCGCCGCCCGCCACCGCTACTCCAACTGTTTCCTGCTGGGATGCGGGGAAGTCGACGACGGCGGCACTCAGCCCGTGGCCCGCGGATCATTCCCGCGTGATTGGACCGAAGACCATCTCCTGATCGTGCCTCTTATTTCCCCGGACGGCCAACTCCAGGGCTACCTCAGTCTCGACGCCCCCGGCGACGGGCAGGTGCCCGGCGTGGTGGAAATCCGTCAGCTCGAATTCCTGGTTCAGCAGGCCGCCACCGCTCTCGAGTCGTCCATGGTCTACGACACCCTGGCCCGTCAGAACGCCGAACTCTCCATGGCCTCGGAAAAGCTGGGCAGCCTGGCCCGCATGAAGGCCAACATCGTGTCCAACGTGAGTCACGAGCTGCGCACGCCCCTGACCTCGATCTCCGGCTACGCGGAGCTGCTTCAGAACGGCATCGACGGCATGGGCGAATCCGTGCGCACGGAGTTCCTGCAGGTCATCCGCAACGAGAGCAAGAAGTTGTCGGGCATCGTGGACGACCTCATTGAGCTGGGGACCCAGGAGCACGGGCGGCCCGCCCTGAAGCAGGTCAATACCGATCTGGTGGGCAGCTGCCGCCACCTGGTGGACTCCTGGACCTCCCGGGCCATGGAGCGCAACATCAAGCTGCGCTTCGAGCCCACCTCGCCGTCCATCGTGATGGCCGTGGACGAGGTCCTCATCCAGCAGATGATGGGCCACCTCCTGAGCAATGCCTTCAAGTTCACGCCGGAGGGCGGCCGGGTCACCCTGAAGGTGATGGAAACCGGCACCGCGGTGCGCCTGGTGGTTGAGGATACGGGCATCGGCATCCCGGAGGACCAACTGGGCGTGATCTTCGACAAGTTCCACCAGGCCGACGCCTCGGAGACCCGCGAGCACAACGGGCAGGGCGTGGGACTGGCCATCTGCCACGACATCGTTTCGCACCACGACGGACGCATCTGGGCCGAAAATCTCGAACCCGCGGGCGCGCGCCTGTCGGTGCTGCTGCCCCGGCGGCCGGAAGTGGTTCAGCCGGTGGAGGGCCCCAGCGCCTCGGGCTTCGCCTTCGAACCGGGCGAGTTCATGCAGCGTCTCATGCACTGGGTCTGCGAGAGCCTGGGCGTGGAGCGGGCCACCCTGATGATGCCCGACCCCGCGGAAGAGGTCCTGACCATCCGCGCGGCCATCGGGCTGCCCGACGCCGTGGTGCAGAGCACGCGCCTGCGCAAGGGTGTGGGCATTTCGGGTCAGGTCTGGGCCAGCCGTCGCACCCTTTTGGTGGAGGACGTCACCGAGGACGCCCGCGTGGACCGCGAGTGGAGCGAGAGCCGCTACTCGACGCCGTCCCTGCTCTGCGTGCCCCTCATCGACGGGGACGACGTGGTGGGGGTCATGTCCGTGAACAACAAGACCGACGGGCTGCCGCTGGACATGGACGACCGTATTTTCCTGGAGTCCCTGGCACCGGGACTGGCCAGCATGCTGATTCGCTACCGCGCCCTGCAGGACGAGGCCCAGGACTTCGACAAGATCCGCGAAACCCTGCGCCGCACCACCGCCGTGGGGCACATGCGGCACGAGAGCCTGGTGGAGGTCTGCCAGGAGATCTGCCTGTCCGCCGCCCGGGCCGTGGACCTGCCGCGTGACGAACTGGAGCCTCTGGCCTTCGCCCTGCAGTTCTACGACGTGGGCTTCAGCTGTGTGCCGCCCCAGCTATTGAACAAACGTGGCCCTCTGGACGGGCAGGAGGCCCGCTACATGCAGAAGCACGTGGGCGCCAGCCTGGAGATCCTCGGGTCCCTGCGGCCGGACCCCAAGGTGCGTCAGACAATCTTGTACCATCACGAGAACTTCGACGGCACCGGCTATCCCACGGGTCTGGCCGGCGAGGCCATACCCCGGGCGTCCCGGCTGCTGCGGCTGGCGGACGCCCTGGCCGCCCTGCTCAGTCCCCGGCCCTGGCGTCCCGCGTTCGACCTGCCGGACGCGGTGGCGGAGATCCGCCGGGAAAGCGGCACCGCATTCTGTCCGCGCATGGTGGAGGTTTTCCTGGGGGAGGTGACCGAACGTCGCGCCCGCATCGAAAAACTCCAGGCCAGTGCCGATGAAATCCGGAATCTCAAGCGGCCGGTGCTCGACACCCGCGGCATGATGACCTTCAATCCCTGAGCAAAGGCTCAATCCGGCGCCCCGTCGGCCGATGATCTGACGGAAGAACTCGCCATTATCGTGGAGGAAACGACTTGCATAAGATTCTAGTCGCCGACGACGAACACAACATCCGGCACATCCTGGACTTCAGCCTGCACGCGGAGGGGTTCGATGTCCTGTCCGCCCACAACGGCGAGGACGCTTTCGACCTGGCGGTGGCGGAACTGCCGCACCTGATCATCCTGGACGTGATGATGCCCGGGCAGGGCGGCCTCGAAACCTGCCAGAAGCTGAAGGCGGATCCCCGGACCCAGGACATTCCGGTGATCCTGCTGACGGCGCGGGCCACCCGCGAAGACCGGGATCTCGGCGACAAGGCCGGCGCCGACGACTACATCACCAAACCCTTCAGCCCCCAAAAGGTGATCAACACCGTGCAGGGATTTCTGGGCGTGACCAGCTGACCCGGCCCTGACGATGGAATCAACCCGGGCTTCCCGCGGGGGAGGCCTGGGTTTTCTCATGCCCCGAAACCGCGGACCGCGCCCGGTGGCGGCCACCCGGGAGGAAGGGGTTTACAGACCCGGACCGGGTTTCCTACCATGGGGCCGATATCAGGCCCGGCACCGGGCTCCTTCATCCACCGAGGACCTTTCGCGTTGGCCCATCTCCTGGAAATCGCCCTGCCGGTGCCCCTGCCGGACACCTTCACCTACCGTCAACCGTCGCAACCGGGGGACGATCCCGTCCGCCCGGGGGACCTGGTGGTGGTGCCTTTCCAGCGGCGCCGGGAAGTCATCGGTCTGGTGGAACGGGTGCGCGAGGTGCCGGACGACCTGAAGGAACAGGACGGGTATCCCCTGCGCGACATGGTGCGCGCGCTGCCTCCGGAGTACAGGGTGG